>CXWL01123081.1_pt1 | contig 58440 bp, 48 predicted proteins | sample 590931 | NCBI WGS metagenome assembly CXWL01 (sample SAMEA3498368, study PRJEB10139) | groundwater metagenome | biome: water well; material: biofilm material | place: Germany | collected 2015-04-27 | reverse complement strand
AACAGCGCGGATGTCAGGATAGACCCGGCAATCAAGGCGTATGTCAGCGATAAAGCCGATATCAAACTGAGCGGCGACATGCTGGTGCAGGGCAGTTCGGTCATGATTGCCGAGGCTGAGACCGTAGGGGTGGGGGTCGCCGGGGGGGTCAGCGTTGGCGTATCTACCGCCAGAACTAGCGTTACACCGGTCATGAATACCTATATTGGTGGAGCGACGATCGTCGTTGCCGGCAATCTCACGGTTGAAACACTCCACAATGTAACCGGAGGACACGCCAAAACACTGGCCCATGCCTCGGGCGGCGGTATTCTGGTGGGTGTCAATGGCGCCGATGCCGACGCCATGGTCAAACCGACTATCAATACCTACATCGGCGGTGCCGACCTTGACATGGATGTTACGGGCACCGCTACGATTCGCAGCGAGTCCACCCATGATAGCCGGGCCGATGGCCTGGGCATCACCATCGGCGGCGTGGTAGGCGTGGGTGGAATGACCGCCGATGCCGAAAGCAGTGGCAGCATCAATACCTATGCGAAGAACGGGACAAAGCTAACGGTCGGTTATCTGACTATTGAAACGGAAGTGAAAGATAAGGCCAAGGCCTACTCTCTCTCCGGTGTAGGCTCTGTTGGCGTAGCTGTTGGCACTGCCGCCGCGACGGCAACAAATAACTCAACGGTTAACAGCTATCTGAGCGATATTGCCACTGTCAACGTTGGCCACAACCTGAAGGTGCGCACTGATGCAACCACGGTTGCCGATGCAGAATCCAAAGGGGTGGCGGCGGCCATTGGGGTTAGCGTCGGGATTTCTTCCGCCAGGGCGGTTGTAACACCGACCTTGAATACCTACCTCAACGGCTCCAATATTGATGTCGGTGGCGACCTTACGGTTGAGACGCTGCATGACGTGTCCGGAACCGGCGGTTACGCCAAGGCCAAAGCTGAAGCTTCTTGCGGCGGCCTTCTGGTTGGCGTCAGCGGCGCCGATGCCGATGCCATGGTCAAGCCGACAGTCAACACATACATCGGTGGCGCCGGCTTTGATCTGAATGTGACGGGCCAGGCGACGATTCGCAGTAAATCAAGCCACGATAGCCGGGCCGATGGCGGCGGGATTACCGTCGGCGGTGTCGTCAGCGTTGGCGGCATGACCGCCGATGCCGAAAGCAAAGGCACCATCAATACTTATGCGAAGGATGGCAGCAAGCTTCTCGCTGGTAAATTGACCATCGAGGCGGTCGTAGATGACAAGGCCTCTGCATATTCCCTGGCTGGTGGCGGGTCGGCCGGACTGTCAGTGGGCACTGCCGCTGCAACGGCAACCGGAAACTCGATCATCACCAACTATTTGAGTGGCATCGCCCTGGTTGAGGTTGCCGGCGATCTGCTGATCAATGCGACCGCCACTCCGAAATTGAGCGCGAAAACGGAAGGCGTCAATGTTGCCCTCGGTATTGCCGTCGGGGTGAAGAACTCAACCGTCAATGCGGCGCCGAAAGTGACCACCTATTTGAGTGCGGCCAACCTGACCGCCGGCAATCTAACCATTTCGGCAATCCAGGCTGTGCCGACGAGTGCATACACCGGTTATGCCGAAGCCTTTGCGTCGGGCGGTTCATTGCTGGTCGGCGCTAATGCTGCCATCAGCAAAGCTAATAACAGCGCCGAACTGACCAGCTACCTGGCGGCTGACAGTAAAATTACTGTTGTCGGTGCCACCAGCATCAGCGCCGATAATAACTTCAAACAGAAAACCTTTGGCAGTGGCAAGACCTATGGTGGGTATGCCTGTATCGGCGCAGTGATCAGTGACGCCTCTTTTGACGTCAAAACGAATGCTTATCTGGGGCAGCATGTCAATATTACCGGTGGCTTCCTGACTATCAGTGCCAGCGGTGAAAGCGACAACCTGGCCTCCGGTGTGGCCGGTAGTGGCGCGGCGATTGCCGGTTCAGCCGTACAGGCGCTGACTGTTGACAAGAGTTTGACCAAGGCCTTTGTCAGCGATGGTTTAACCGCCACCAGCGGATCGACCATTAATGTTGGTGGCATGACATTGACGGCGGACTTTACCACCAGTTTCAATACCCAGACCGACAGTAGCAGTGCGGGAGCGATGGGGATGAGTGGCGCCACGGCCAGTAATCTGGTTGACGCCCAAGTCGATGTCAATATCGGCAAGTGGGCGAAGATCGGTGCCGGCAGCTTGAACGTTTCTGGCATCAATAAAATCGTCAAGGCCTGGCTGCCGGATACCACGAATGATGGCAATGTCTCGCCGGATTACAACGTGACTGCCGGTGCCGGTGGCGCCGTTGGAACTTCGGCTGCATCCAGCAACACCGGGATCGCCCATAGCACCCAAGTTGGGATAGCCGATGGCGCCGATATCAGCATCATCGGTACCGGAACCTTATCCATCTCTGCTTATAACGATCTGCTGGTCAAGGACAAGAGCAGGTTAAATGCTTATGGTGCCGTGGCCGAAGCTAAAGCTGAATCACTCGTCTCCAATAATGTCTGGTACGGTTTGACCCAGGAGGCGTTGGATGCCCTCAAGCCACAAGTCTCCACCGGTATCTACTCGCTTCTGGAGATTTTTAAAAATCAAGTTTTTGTCAAGGAAGAGAACTTTTACGCGGCGTTGTATGCCCGGCTCGGGGGCAGCTACACATCGGCCATTAAAACTCTGGTTGAGGCGCAAGCCAAACATGGAGTAGCAGCCGACCATCTGGCGAGAATAGAGATCGGCGATGCGAATCTGCTGAGCGGAGGCGATACCAATTTTTCGGCGCATACCCTGGCTGACTTCGAAGTAGTTGCGGATACCAGCAGTTACGGCGCAGCCGGTTTTGCCCAGGGTGCAACCGAGGCGATCATAAGTGTGGCTAATCAGTTACAGGTAAAGGCAGGCGCCCACCTGGAATCTGGCGGCAATCTTAACCTCGCTGTCGGCAGCGATCGGAATGATGTTATTGAATTGAAGGCCAAGGCAAATACTGATCTCTATAACAAAGCGCTGTTGCCGATTTCCTCCCCCCCGAGTGCCAATGCCGAGATAGATGAGAAAAACACAATTGATGTCAATGCTGGCGCCTGGCTTGGCAGTGTTAAGGATGTCAATTTCAATGCGCTAAAGGGAACCCTGAATGACCAGGGGAGTTGGAGATATCAGGATCTCTACCAACAACTGGCGCAGGATATCGCCAACGGCCTGAATAAACTCTTTACCGGCAGCGCCGACAGCGTTTCGCTGGTGGAAACCGGCGGCACCCATCGGGCGGACAGTGTCACAACAGTAACCATCGACGGCGAGGTCAAATCGGGAATCCACAGCCAGCAGACCTTGGAAATTGGCTCCGAGATTCTTGGTCTGATGCCGGTCAGCATGACCGGGTCGCCGTTACTGAAATTTACCGTCAATAGCCTGGAGCGCTCTTTCGGCAGCTGGCGGAATGATGGCTTTGCCGTTGGGCAGTTCTTTACCGTTGTTGGTTCGAGCTTGAATAACGGGACTTGTAAAATTGCCTCGGTCAGCGATAATATTATCGTGGTGGCCGATGGCTCCAGCTTTACGCCAGGAACCAATGTTGCTGTCAATCCTCGGGTGCTGGCCAACAATGTCGGCACCAACATGATGCCGGTTCGTTTGAGTGGTTCGCCGAGCATCACTTTCACCGATGTGGTGGGCGGCGATGAAATTTCCCGTTCCGGGGGCAGCTGGTTTAGTGACGGCTTTGCCGCCGGTCAGCTTATCCGCGTAGCTGGTTCTGCCAATAGCAATGCAATCTATCGGATTGCCTCGGTCACCGCAGGCACAATCAAACTGGTTAGTGGCCAGGATGTGGTTCCGGAAACTGGCGTAACTGCGGATCTGGTCGCCCTGGCCACCCGAAGCCAGACGAACTCCTTGAGTGGCACGCCTGCCCTGACCTATCTGCCAAAGGCCAATGCCATCGCCCGCACTAGCGGCAGTTGGCTGGCTGACGGCTTTGCCAACGGCATGCATATCAATCTTGCCGGAACAGATAGCAATAACGGCGAATACATCATCGTCGGGTTGAGCGACACCTTTCTTAAACTGCAGGCGGTGACCAGCAATCTGGTTGTCGGCAGCGATGTTGATGCCACTCTCGGCACGGCTCCAATCGCTCGGCTGGCTGGCGCAACCATGGATTTCATCGCTGAAACATTGTGGTCCCCGGCGTTGCTTAACTGGAACGGCGATTGGGCTTCTGAAGGCTTTGGTGCGGGACAGGTTATCACCATCAGCGGCAGTCCGGGCAACGACGGCAGCTATACCATCGGCTCGGTGAGCTCGGACGGGAAGAGTATTCTTCTTGATGCTGCTACGTTACTCACTACCGTGCAGGACAGTGACGGATTGACCGTTTCGCGCGACGTGACCCTGGGTAATGCTCTGACGTTTACCGCACAGGTCGGCGCTACTCTGGCGTCTGTCTCCTGGACTGGTGGCAACTGGGCTAATCAAGGCTTCAAGGTTGGCCAGCAGATCCAGTTCAGTGGCACCAATTTTAACAACAATACCTACACCATTGCTGCCGTCAGCGGTGACACCCTCACCTTGAGCAGCGGCTCTGGTGTGGTCAGCGAAACCGACAATAATGGCGCAATCGCAACCAAGTATCTGACTATTCTGCCCGCCGATAGTGTCATGTTCTCTGCCAGGAATGTGAGAACGCCGGCCTATGTCGCGTTGCAGGGTGGGTTTATTTTTGGCCCAAGTGAGTGGCCGAGCGAATACCGGCCTGGCGGGCAACTGGTGATCAGTAATACCATGCTTCACGATGGCACTTATCGGATTGCCGCCATCAATGCCTCCATACTTGAATTAATGCCTGACGAGACTCTGGTCAACAAGTCTGGCACGGCTTTCTGGGCAGATGCCCACTTCCAGGCGGTGATGAGTGGTGCCCCAACCCTGACCTTTACCGATCCGGCGTCTGATTACGCCGCGATCGTTCGAGCGACCGGGAGTTGGCTGGGCGACGGGTTCGATGCCGGTCAGGTGATCAATAGCTCTGGAACCTGGTACAACAACGGCCCCTTCCGGGTGCAATCCGTAACCGATTCCGTGATGGAGCTGACAGCAGAACGCAATCTGTTTTATGAAACCAACACCAACATTCCCGGCTTTGCTGTAACCAGTATTAAAGAGGTTGCCGCCGGTCTGGTTAATGGTGTTCCTCTGGTATTTCATGCCGGAGCAACCGCCAGCATCCAAATCAACAATGGTAATGTGCAGGACAGCTGGCTGAAAGCGGGCTACCGGGCGGGATTGACGATTCAAATAGTCGGCTCAAGTAACGGGAACGATGGCAGCTATCTCATTGCCTCGGCGACTGACAAGCTAATCACCCTGACATCCTCGGCGGTGCTGCAGGCAGAGACTGGAACTTCCACAGACATCGCGGTCATCCCCTTGGTATCCGCCCCGGTGTCGTACCCGGTCGCCCTCAATGGTACGCCGGATCTTACCTTCAGCGCTGCCGCCAAAACTATTGTGCGCGCCTCCGGCAGTTGGCGGGAGGATGGCTTTCAGATCGGGAACTATATCAGCATTGTCGGCACGGTTAATAATGACGGGAACTATAGAATCGCAGCCATTGATGCTGACGGCAAAGCCCTGACTCTATACGACGCGATCAACGACGCGCCTAATATTTCGAGCATTGGCGTGCAATTATTGAGTGTGCCGGTGCGGCCTGGCGGCATTAATATTCTTCAGCGTCCGGTTGGGGTAGCCGACCCGCTGGTCAAGACCGAGAATTTGGCGAAAAGCATTACCGATGAGCTGGCCAAGTTGCAGGCGACCAAAATTGCCTACACGGGCATCGCAGGGAAGATTGATGCCATTGCCGGAATCAATGCGCAGATCAATCAACTGGAATGGCAATTGAACGATCTGGGATTGGTCGCTGACAATGATCCCGGTTTGGCAAAGCCCGCAAATCCCAATGCCGACAATATTCTCGTTTCCGCAGTTTCCGGATACAACATCTCCGTTATCGAAGTGCCGAAAATTGTCGTGCAAGCCGGCGACATAAACATCACCGCCGGCACTCTGAACGGCGGCGGCACCCTCAACGCGCCGCTGGACGCGAAACTCAATATCATCAACAACAGCCCGTTTTATTTGCGCTTGCTCGGCTTGAATATTCCTGACGGCGGCGGCACCATCCGTTTTAACGGCGCACAGGTCAACAGCGATAATGAAATCAAGGAACACAACCTCGGCAAACTGAAGACAAGGACTTTCAGCATCGTCACGTCCTCAAATACGGCCGATCCGCTGATCAATGTCGCAAACAATTTCGATCCGGACAGCTTGCTCCCCACTCACCCCTATTATGGCGCTCCCGCGCCGGATATTGAGGTCGTCGGTGATGTCAGCAACATTCAGGGAACTCTGCAGATCGCCAACCGGAAGGGGAGCATCACGGTCAAAGGGGGGGGCTCGGTAAATGCCAAGACCATTGACATCGCTGCCGGTCGCGATTTGATTATTGCCAGCGATATCATGCATGTCGGCGGTGATCCCATCGGCCAGTGGGGTGCAGTCGCCGATGCCAGCGAGGCTATAAACAAGAAGGACTCAACAAATGCGGTTATTGACGCCAACACTACGCGCACGGTCAACGGGACCAGGGCCGCTGGGGCGCCCATTATTGCGGGCAACAACGTCATTATCACCGCTCGGCTGCTGAATCTAAACGGCTTGGTGCAGAGCGGTCGCCCGGATCGGGCCCTGGTTCTGGCGAGCAGTCAGGACGCAGTGATGGATGCTTATCGGGCGAGCGGCGCCACCCATCTCCTTCGACTTGCGACAGCGGTCGGTTCCGACATTGACGCTTATTACAATCCGCTGACTAACCGGATCGAGCTCGAAACCATTGCCGTCCAGGGCGGCTACATGCAGTTGACCGGTCACATCATGAGCACCGCCACCGGCACCTTGAAGGTGATGGATGGTTTTGGCAACATCGATATCGACAACTTGACCAACCGTGAAATCGACATCAGAAGCATTGATACCGGCAAGGACGAACAGTTGAAGGTGCTGGGTGAGGTCGGGCTGGCCTTCACCGACGGCTTGGCCGGTTTGGACAGCATTACCCGGAGCAACGGCAGTTGGCTGGCGGATGGTTTCTACAGTGGCCAGCAGATTACCGTGCAGGGTTCGACGGGGAATGACGGGACGTATCGGGTCTTGTCCGTATCAGGCCAGATGCTGACGCTGACTGCGGAGGCGGCTCTGACCAATGAGACGAGCAGCCTGCAGACTTTGAAAGTGCTGGGGCTTGGCAACGGTATCGAAGGCACTCTTGTTATCACCGACACCGCAAAGCATATCGCCGATGGTAATCCGCTGACGACCACCTATACCCATGTCGGCAATCATGTCCAGATTACCGACAATGATAGCGGGACTGCGGATCAGATCCTTAACAATACCCGCAGCGCCACTTACACCACGCTGGACAATCAGCGCTATTACTGGCTGACCGGCCTGGACAGCAGCACCAAGACGGTTGAAAAATGGATAACCAGAAGCATCTGGGGTATCGACTGGTTGATATCTGATCCGCCCAGCCCCCCCACCAGTAATGTGGTGACCAAAAACCTCCCTTCCACGCCTCTCACTAACGGCATCTTCGTCGCGGTGGCTGCTGCCGGTGATAACAACGCTGGCTACAGTTACCAATGGGACGAGAATCTGTTGAGTGCAACCGTTACCAGAACCAACGATATCCAGTCCTATGGGTGGTGGATATTCTCTTATCAGGAACAAACCCTGACCAAGACGACGGTGTCTGGATACAAGGAGTTTAATACCCATAGTGTCAAGGCTGACTATCAGATCAATATTGATTTCTTTGGCCACAATTACGGAACCATCAATATCAGTTCGAATACCGACATCAACCTCAATGGCCCGATGCGGAATGCGACCGGCACGGTGATTTTGTCAACGCTGGGTGATCTCAATCAGCTCTCGAACAGCGGTGTGCTGCAGAGTGAAAACATCACACTGGCCGCGACCGGATCTATCGGCAGCAGCGATGCAGCGATACGCACCGATCTGCTGGGGGGGGGCATCGCGGCGACAGCGGCCAATGGGAACATTAATCTTTATGAACTAAACGGCAATCTGCGGCTTGCGAACATAACCGCCGGAAACGGGGACATCGTTCTCAACGCCGACATGAACCTGCTGGCAACCGCCGGCTCTCTTGTCACAGGCAACAGTATCGAACTGAATTCCCGTAATGGCTCTGTCGGTTTGGCAGGAGCGGGGAACGCGATCAGGATTGATACCAACGCAGCCAACGGTGGCCGCCTCAACGGCCTGGCAACCGGAAATATCTATCTGGAGGAGGCCGCCGGAGACCTGAATCTCGAAAGCCTGATTTCGCTGAATGGTGACGTGCAATTGAAGGTCACTCACGGGGGGTTTTTTGATGCCAATAGCAGAGGCACTGCCGATACGCGAGCCATCGGGCAACTGACCCAACTCTGGAATGATATGGCGCTGACCGGCGCTGCCGCCGAGGCGTTGGCCGCCCAGAATATAGTGTCTTACGAAGGGATGAAAACCCGCGAATACCAGAGCTATTGGAACTATCGCAACCAGCAGGCCGATCCGTCGGTTTATGACGCGAATTTCCAGGTAACCCTTTCCGAGCAGGAGCGGGTGTATTACCGCGAGACCTTCGGTTGGAGCGATGCGGCTATTACCACCCTGGAATTAAAGCGCAGCGATGAATATCATCGCCTCCATCTGACCTGGGGTGGCGTACAGGGCAACAGTTACGACGAAAACTACCGCTACGTGGTTACCAAGGTCGTCGGCAATGCCGAGTATGACGAGCTTATGCGCGGCCATTCCTGGACAATATCGGAGCTGGAGAATTCAATCAATGCGGGTTCTTTCCGTGCCAAGACCGATACGGAGGTCCGTATCGAGGAAGCCAACCTCGTCGCCAATAACGTCTCTCTGGATGTTGCCAGTGGGGTAGGCAACATTGTCGCGACATTCGACATCGATCTCACTCTGGGTATCAGCGGCTTGAGCCACGATCAGAAAGTAATGATGGCGGCGGCTGAGCGGGACGATATGGAATTCCTTGATGGACAGGGTCAGGTTGTCGATCCTCTTGACCCCACCAAGACCGTGGCAACCCTGCGCATCACCGTGCATGAGGATGTCGACGTTGAGGCCAGCGGCGGAATCGGTATTGACGCCGGTGGCCATATCTACCTGGGGGCAGAACAGGATATCAACGTTGAATCGATCGTTGCCGGAGGCGGTGCCCGTATCAAGGCCGGGAGTGGCATTGCCAATCACACCCATAACGGAACGGTCAATGTCACCGGCTCGGGAATTATTCTCGAAGCGGCAACAGGTACTATCGGGACAGGTGAGGCACCCTTGCTTGTGCGGTTGGTCGGTCTAAATTCAACGATAACAGCGCGCGCTCTGCATGATGTTTTCCTGACAGCAGCCACGGGTGATCTGGTGATCGACACCCTCTACTCCAAGGAAGGTGGGGCAACCTTGAAGGCGCTGGATGGATCCATTTTAGACGGCAATAACGATGCTCAATGGGATATTCAGGTTGTGGGGGCATTGAATCTGGATGCTTCCGCTTCAATCGGTGCAGCCGGGAATGCGCTGGATACCGATCTGGATATTCTTGGCGTACACCATGCGGTTGCAGGACAGAATGTCCATCTTGCCGAGACGGCTGGGAATATGAATGTCGGATTGATTACCGCAGGAGGGGACGCGTATCTGACTGCTGCGTTCTCGATCCTTGATGCGGGTGGCGAAGCGAACGGTTTGCCATCAAATCCTGATGCAGATGTGATCGCCAACAACATCACCCTGACGGCTCAACTGGGCTCCATCGGGACATCCGGCGATGACTTCGATATTGACTCGGCTCACTTAAGGGCCGGCATGCTGACCTCATCAAGCCGTGAGAATGCTTACCTGATTGAGACAGCTGGTGATCTGTATCTGGATCAGGTGGCCACTGATCCAGGCAGGATTGCCTTTATCATGGGGCCGCAAGGGATTTATAACGGTAGAACAGATGACGAAAATAATATTCTGTCAGGATTTACCCGTCTTTATGCGGCTTCAAACATCGGGGCTTCGGATAAGCACTTAAGAACGGCGGTCGGTTTCCTTGAAGGGAAATCTGTTGAGGGTGATGTCTGGATACATAACAGAGGTCACCTGACCGTGGGCGGGGTCAGCGGAGAAGGGGAAGGGATCAATACCCTGGGGAATGTTAACGTCGGGGCATCCAGCCCGATCACCGTTGCCGAGACCATCCAGGCGAGCAGCATCACGATTACCTCTGCCGATGATTCACCCAATGACGATATAACCGTCAATAGCGGTGTAACTGTTCACAGCACGGCGGGTAATGTTGTTTTGCAAAGCGGCGATAACGTAATCCTGGAGAGCGGAAGTATTATCACCGCGTTTGGCAATGTGGAGATTTATGGCGATTTCGGAAACGCCGATGTCGGTGTCGGTAGCATCATCGACCTTCACGGGGCAATCACAGCAACTTCGGTTCTGGTTCAGGGAAATGCCGATGATGATCTGATTGTCGTTCCCGGAATTGGCACCGATACAACGATTCGGACATTGGGCGGTGATGACCGCATCTTCGTCGGCAGCGCTGCCAACCAGACAGCAAACAGCGGCGGCCTGCTGTCCGGTATACATGCGCTGCTTGCCGTCGAGGGCGGTGCGCATCCAGCCGGAGATGCCCTGCTTCTGGATGATTCAGGCAATACCGGGGTCGGCGGAGGTACCATCAACACCGATACCGTAACTGGTTTTGGCATGGGTGGCAGCATTCACTATGTCGAGATCGAAAACCTGAATGTCGCCCTGGGGAGCGGCGGCAACACGCTCAGTATTACTGGAACCGCATCCGGTGGCACTACAACCATTACTGGCGGTATTGGCAACGACACCTTCAATGTCTCTTCTGATGCCGTTAGCGGCAATGGCAACCTGGATGGTATTCGCGGTGATCTGGTCCTCGCAGGCGGCGGCGGGATCAATACGTTAAACGTTGATGACCGGGGCAATACGACCGGGCGCGGCACGGTACCCGGCAACGCGATTATCACCGACAGCAGCATCACCGGTCTGACTGGGGACTCCGGCGGCAGCGGCGTCATCGCATATACGGCAGCAGATGGCTTCAGCGGAGGAATCAACATCTTTAACGGCAGTGGCGCTGATTATCTGGCAGTCAACCGTACCTTGGCGGGTACGGCCACAACCATCATGGCGGGTGCCGGCAACGATGTAATCACGGCAACGGATACCAGCCCAAGCCAGGACGGCCTGTTGGTGGTTATTGGCGAAGGCGGAGCGGATACCATCAATGCATCGGCTTGGGCTTCTGATGTTGCCCTGATCGGAGATGACGGGAGTTTTAGCAATAATGGCAGCACCCTGGTCAGCCTGCAGACTATCCCGGATAGCAGCGGGGGAGCCGATACTCTTCAGGGTGGAGCGGGCAATGATGTCATCTTGGGCGGGAGTGGCGACGATACCCTCAACGGCGGAGTCGGCAACAACGTGCTGCTGGGCGACAACGGCTCGCTCAATTTTGCCAGCGGTGTGGCCACGACCATGGCCAGCAGCGATACTGGGGTTGCCACAGGCGGGGCCGATACCATTGTTGCCGGCAACGGCAACAATACGATCATAGGCGGCATGGGTGGCGATACCATCGCCACCGCCAATGGCGCCGACACGATCCTGGGCGACAACGGCATCGTGCAGATGGATGCGGCGGGCACGAATTATTCCCAGATTACCTCGACTCACCTTGGCCTGGGCGGGGGCGACACCATTACCGCGCTGGATGGCACGAAGGTCGTGCTGGGCGGCGATGGCGCAGATATCATCAGCCTCGGCGCGGGCAGCGCGGTTGCCAGCAACCATATCGTCATTGGCGACAACGGCTCGATCAGTTACGTGGTCGGCACCAATCTGCCACTGGTGTATCAGACCACCGACACGCTGGCCGCGACGGGCGGTGGCGACACCATCACCACCGGCAACGGCAACAATACGATCATAGGCGGCATGGGCGGCGACACCATCGCCACCGCCAATGGCACCGACACGATCCTGGGCGACAACGGCATCGTGCAGATGGATGCGGCGGGCGCAAACGTCGCGCAGATTACCTCGACCCAACTTGGCTTGGGCGGGGGCGACACCATTACCGCGCTGGACGGAACCAAGACCGTGATCGGTGGGGATGGCAACGATACGATCACGCTGGGGGCGGGCAACCACATCGTGCTCGGCGACAGCGGCAACCTTATCTATGCATCCGCCGGTATTTTGTCTCGGATGGAAACTATCGCGCCATCGGTTGGTGGTGATGACAGAATTATTGTTGCCGGAGGTGACAGTTGGGTGTTAGCCGGGTATGGCAACGATTATGTCGTGACCGGTGCGGGGAGTGATGTATTGCTTGGGGACAATGGTTTTGTGAGCTTGAATGCTGCGGGCGGGCTACTTACGGTGGAAACCACCCAGCCAGCTGTAGACCCAGGCCATGTTTTCAGCGACTCCCTCGATGGAGGAGCGGGCCATGATTTAATCATGGGCGGCAATGGCGAAAACATGATTGTCGGCAATTTAACTGACGACGCCCTTGTGGGACATTATGCGGCCGTAACTTACAATGCCCAAGGTTATATAACCTCACTGGTCCGCTTTATGGGTGGGCCTGATCTGATCACAAGCACCCAAGATGGCCTGGTTCAAAACGAATCTGCTGGCACCAGGTTGTTTGAGGAAGCAGGCATCCCGGTATTCAGATATTTCTATGAGCCTGTTCGTGTAAGCGCCAACGATTCAAGTTATTTCCATCGTGGCGTATATTCTAAATCACACCTGGACGCTGAGAGTGTGGGCACCCCCCTGTCTCCAACTGGTAGCGGTGCACAGCCCAGCGATCAGGTGCAACCAGGCGACCCAGTGCAGCCCGGTGATCAAGCACAGCCCGATGACGGGGTGCAGCCCAGCGATCAGGTGCAACCAGGCGACCCAGTGCAGCCCGGTGATCAAGCGCAACCCGATGCTGGGGCGCAGCCCACCGATGGTGTGCCACCTGCCGGCAACAGCCCAGATGAAGTGTCGCCTAAACCCGATGGGTCATCTGGCAACGCTGCTCCGGATAGCTCACGGCTTCAGATGCTGGTGGCCGGGATGATAGGCGCACAGGCAACCACTACGCTCAAGGGCGCGCGTGCTCCAATGCCGCCAGCGGACGGCGGTAATGGCAAGACGATTTCTTTTGAACCGCGGGGCGGGAAATGGGTTAGCGCCAATTCTGCCGGAAGCGAGGCGGGTATCTTGTTGAACCGCCGTGCGCAGGCACGGGATATGGGTGATGCGCCACGGCGCATTCCAGCGGGTGTTATTGAAAAAGTCGCCGAGAACTGGCTTGATGGAGCTTTCGGAATGCATGTTAGCATTGAACACACTGAATATATCCCTCCACCCAATGCAGGTGGCTCCATCAATTGGGGTAACACTCAGAAGGAAAAAATCAAAGCGGTTGGCTGATCTTGCCGGAATGATCTGAATACAGATTGGTGCCGGTATATTTTTAATTAAGGGCGAATGTGTATGGACAAAGGGGATACGAGAGAAGCAGCAAAGCCTGCAACAGATAAATCTTCGGATGCCACAAAGGTATTGTGGGACGATTCGCGCATGAGCACTTCTTATGCTAACGTGTGCAGCGTGTTGGGTTCGCGGGAAGAGATCACTTTGCTGTTTGGCGCCAATCAGGCATGGCATTCTGGGCAGAAGGAAGTTAAGGTGCTGCTGTCTGACCGTATTGTTCTTAATCCCTATGCGGCAAAGCGCCTGTCGGTGATGCTGCAAAACGGCCTCAGGGAATATGAATCCCGTTATGGCGAACTCAAGCTGTAGGCTTGATCGAACTAAATGAAAGAGGGAGCGCCTCCTTTTTTTCAAGTATTAGCGTTGTAGAGACCGAACTTGCCTACCTCAGTTGTATACGGTGTTGCCTCCAACCAGAATGTCAATGAGCAACAACGGTCACTCTGGCCTCTCCTGTCTGATGACACGGTAACGGCAGACGTTTTTTTTCAGGCATGGCTTGCACTTCAGTGCTCTGTAATTACGGGGGCCGTGCATGGTGTCATTGTGATGGGTGCTCCGGATGCCGGCCCTTATGTGCCCAAGGGTTTCTGGCCGTCTGGGCAGGCTGCCAGCCAATTGCTTGCTCAAGCCGCAGAACATACTCTTCAAGCACGCCGGGCGCTGATTGAGCATGGCAACCCATATGCGGTGATTACCTGCCCGATGCTGGTGGACGGCCATCTGCATGGTTTGGTGGCGATTGAAACCTCGCTGAAAGATGAAGCTTCGCTGCAGGATGCAGTCTTGCAGTTGCAGTGGGGCATGTTCGGCGTTGAGTCATATATGCGCCGCCAGCAGTCGTTACAGGAGCAAGTGACGCGGGAGCGCCTGATTGCCACCCTGGATCTGGTGGCTTCGGCCTTGATAGAAGAAGGCTTCGAGCCTGCCGCAAACACATTGGCAACGGATCTGGCGATCCGCCTCGACTGTGACCGGGTAAGTGTCGGTTTCGTGCGTGATCAAAATGCCAAAGTGGTGGCTGTTTCGCATAGCGCCCAATTCGGCAAGCAGATGAATCTGATCTATGCCATCGGCATGGCAATGGACGAGGCGCTGGATCAGAAGTCAATTATCCTGTTGCCGGAGCGGGACGGTGAAATTCTGGTGACGCGGGATCACGCCGAACTTGCCCGGCAAAACGGCAGTGACAGCGTGTTGACTATCCCGTTTTCGGTCGGCGAATTTACCACGGGCGCTTTTACTTTTGAGCGGCCTGCCAATCACCCATTCAGCCCCGATGATGTGGAATTGTGTCAGGCTGTGGTTGCCCTGAATTGCCGCATGCTGGAAGCGAAACGCCTCAATGATCGGTCTCTCGTGAAACGGATCAAGGATGCCACGCACGAGGAGTTGCTGAAGCTTACCGGCCCGCGCTATTTTGGCCGCAAGCTGTCTGCGGCGCTGGTGATAATGGCGGTGATTTTTTTCGGCTTTGCCACAACAGACTACAAGGTAGGCGCGAACGCATCCCTCGAGGGTTATGTGCGCCGGGTGTTGATTGCGCCTTTTGACGGTTATGTGGCGACAGCTTTGCACCGCGCAGGGGATGTGGTTACTGCCGGGACGGTGCTGGCAACGCTGGATGATAGCGATATCAAACTGGAATACTATAAGTGGGTAAGCCAGCGTGCCCAATACGGCAAGCAATATCAGGATGCGGTTGCGCAACATGACCGCGTTCAGAGCAACATTACCCTGGCCCAGGTGCAGCAGGCAGAAGCGCAAGCGAATCTGCTCGCCAAGCAGTTGTCACGCACGAAAATTACCGCGCCATTCGATGGGGTCGTGGTGAGCGGTGACTTGAACCAGTCGCTAGGAAGCTCGGTGCAGCGGGGGCAGATTCTATTCGAAGTTGCACCGCTGAATCTTTATCGTGTGATCCTGGAAGTTGACCAGAGCGAGATCACCGATATCCGGGCTGGCCAGAAAGGTTCGCTGAAACTGACCTCGATTCCAGAAGAAGAATTCCCCCTGACCATAATCCAGCTTACACCGGTTTCTTCATCGCGGGAGGGACGCAGTTATTTCCACGTGGAAGCTGTCCTGGATCGTGTTTCTGACAGGTTTCAGCCCGGCATGGAGGGCGCGGGCAAGATCGAAATAGGGCAGAGAAAGCTGTTCTGGGCATGGACACATAAGCTTGTCGACTGGCTGCGCCTGTCGCTGTGGACATGGATGTAGGGGGTGCCGGCTGATATGAGCGAGTCGCTATTCAGTCCATCCTGGTACCGGGTTGCGGAAGTAAGACCACGCTTGCGCAATCACGCGCAAATCCATCGTCATGTTTATCGTGGAGAAGTGTGGTTTGTCATGCAGAACCATTCCACCGGAAAATTTCACCGCTTCACGCCGACGGCCAATCTGGTTGTCGGGCTGATGGACGGCAAGCGCACCCTGCAGGAGATATGGGATCTGGCTTGCACCCGCCTCGGCGATGATGCGCCAACGCAGGACGAAGTTATCAAGCTGTTGTCGGATTTGCACAAGGCAGATGTGCTGCAAAGCGATGCTCCTCCGGATATTCAGGAACTGCACCAGAGGCGCAAGCAGCACGGGCGCACCCGCTGGAAACAGTATCTGGGCAACCCGCTGTCATTACGTTTCCCGCTGTTCGATCCGGAAAAGGTGCTCCATCGGTTGGCGCCGTTTGTCACACCTCTGTTTGGCTGGTTTGGCGCCGCACTCTGGGTGGGAACGGTAGGCTGGGCGCTGGTGCTGTCCGGAATGCATTGGACAGAGTTTTCAGAGAATATGATTGACCAGGTGTTTTCGGGCGATAACCTGTTTCTGTTGTGGTTTGTTTTTCCCATGATAAAAATCCTGCATGAATTCGGCCATGCCTTTGCGGTCAAGAAAGGCGGCGGCGAAGTGCATGAGATGGGAATCATGCTGCTGGTGTTGATGCCAATTCCCTATGTGGAAGCATCCTCTGCTGCGGCATTTCGTGACAAGCGCACCCGCATGCTGGTGGGTGCGTCCGGCATGCTGGTGGAGATTTTTATTGCCGCTATCGCCATGTTTGCCTGGGTTCATTTTGAACCGGGGTTCGAGCGGGCGATTGCCTACAATGTCATTCTCGTCGCCGGGGTGTCCACCCTGTTATTCAACGGGAATCCCTTGCTGCGCTATGACGCTTATTACATTCTTTCCGACTATCTGGAAATCCCAAATTTCGGGCAGCGCGCCAACGAATACCTGGGGTATCTGGTCAATCACTATCTGTTTGGTGTGGAAAAAGTAAGTTCGCCGGTTTCGGCCTCCGGGGAGCGCGGCTGGTTCATATTTTATTCGATCGCCTCATTTTTTTACCGAATGCTGATAATGGTCTCCATCGTGTTGCTTATCGTCGGCCAATTTTTTGTGGTCGGTGTGATTCTTGCGCTGTGGTCTTTTGTGTCGATGCTGGTATTGCCGCTAGGGAAAAAGATAAATTACCTTTTTTTTAGCCCGCAATTGGAAACCCGGCGGAAGCGCGCCCTGTTTTCCACCTCATTGATATTATTTCTGATCGCGGGGATCCTGTTATGGTTGCCGGCGCCATCGTCAACCATTGCCGAGGGGGTGGTTTGGGCGCCGGAGAAAGCGCAGGTCAGGGCCTCGGTTGACGGGTTTATCAGGAATATTCTGGTAGAACCCAATCAGCAGGTGCGGCAGGGTGATGTGTTGATTCAGTGCGAGGATCCGGAGTTGAATGCGCGCATGCTTGTACTGCGGGCGCAGCGCGACGAGCTGCATGCAAGATATGGCGCCCTGACACACACCAACCAAGTGCAGGCCGATATCATTGCGGAACAAATAACACATGTTGATGCCGCGCTGGAGCTTGCGTACCGGCATCTTGCAGAACTTGAAATCCTCAGCCCCGCAGATGGCACTTTCGTCATTCAGGACGTGCGCAACATTCTAGGGCGTTTTGCACAGCGTGGCGAAATACTCGCTTATGTGACCAACAAAACTTCGACGACGGTGCGGGTGGCAGTTCGTCAAGCGGATGGCGACATGGTGAAAAAAAATACGCAGCGTGTTGAAGTCAGGCCAGTAGATCGGGTGGGAGAGTTGATCAAGGCGCAGATCAAGCATGAAGTGCCTGCAGCAACTGACGAATTGCCGAGCATGACACTCAGTTTACAGGGTGGCGGGAATATCGGGCTTGACCCTGCCAAACCCGGCGAAAACAAGACGCTGGAGAAGCTATTCATTTTTGACCTTGAACTGCCGCAGGGCGCGCAGGAGAATAATCTGGGCGAACGAATCTATGTTCGTTTCGAGCATCCGCCAGAACCTCTCGCCTACCAGTGGTACCGTGATGTGCAGCGTATATTCATGAAGAAATTTAATGTATAGCGCATTGACCAACCCCCATGGCTTTAACAACATCTATCCCGAGCGGAGCGAGCACCGCACCGAGGAATGGCTGGACCGGCTGGGCGACGCGGTTGTCGGAAAGGTGGCAAGAATGCTGCGTTCCCGCCGCAGCCGGGTTAATTCCATCGTGGCGCAGGTGGCCGGCGCTGAAGGGAGATTCTGCGGCATGGGTGAAGGTGAATGCCTCGACCATGCACGGGAGCTGAAAAAACAGCTGCGCCGCGACGGCCTACGCGACGACCTTGTGGCGCAGGCTTTTGCGCTGGTGCGCGAAACGGCGGATCGCACTATCGGGATGCGCCACCTTGATGTCCAACTGATCGGCGGCTGGATACTGCTCAACGGTATGTTGGCGGAAATGGAAACCGGTGAAGGGAAAACACTGACCGCAACGCTTCCGGCATGCACCGCCGCGCTGTCCGGAATTCCGGTGCATATCATTACAGTGAACGATTATCTGGTCGAACGCGACTATGAGCTGATGAAGCCGGTCTATTCGGCTCTGGGTATTACAGTGGCGGCAGTGACCGCAAACATGGACCATAAAAGCAGGCAGGTTGCTTACGCCAGCGACGTGGTGTATTGCACGAATAAAACGGTGGTGTTCGACTATTTGCGCGACCGCATACTGCTGGGTACGAGTTCAAGCTCGCTACATTTGCGGCTGGAAAAAATATACGGCGCCGATACCCGCAGTCGCCGTTTGCTGCTCCGTGGATTGAATTTTGCCATCGTCGACGAGGCGGACAGTGTTCTTGTGGACGAGGCGCGCACCCCTCTGATCATTTCATCCGAGGTGTCGTCCGATGATGAGGCGCTTGTGGCGCAGCAGGCGTTGGATATATCCCGCCAATTGGATTCCGGTGTTGATTTCAACTTGGTTCTGCCTGAACGCAATGTGGCGCTGACCGAGGCCGGGCGCCAGCGCATGATTGCGCTATGCAAAGAGCTGGGCGGTGTTTGGGTCGGGACGTTGCGGCGGGAAGAGTTGGTGAGCCAAGCGCTCACCGCCATTCATTTTTTTAACCGGGATGAGCATTATCTTGTACGCGAAGGGAAGGTTCAGGTTGTCGATGAGTTCACTGGCCGGGTAATGGCTGATCGCTCTTGGGGGCAGGGATTGCATCAGTTGATAGAGGCCAAGGAAGGGTGCGAGATAACCGCCCGCAGGGAGCCGCTGGCGCGTATCAGCTACCAGCGTTTTTTTCGGCGCTACCTGCGTCTCTCCGGAATGACCGGAACCTCGGCTGAGGTCGCGGGTGAACTCGGCTCAATTTACAATTTAGCGACGGTGCATGTTCCTACCCACCGCCCCTGCCAGCGGGTTTATCATCGCGACCAAATTTTTCGGACCGCGCATGACAAGTGGCAGTGCGTTGCCGACCGGGTCGCCGAATTGCATGCGAAAGGGGTGCCGGTTTTGTTGGGAACGCGGTCTGTCGCCGATTCCGAAGTGGCAAGCAGCGTGCTCGCTGAACGGGGTTTGGAGCACAAAGTTCTTAATGCCAAGCAGGATCATGAAGAAGCGGAAATTATTGCCTGTGCCGGTGATCTGGGTCGGATTACCATCGCGACAAACATGGCCGGGCGTGGCACTGATATTAAACTCGGACCGGGAGTGTCCGCGCTCGGCGGGCTTCATGTAATACTGTCCGAACGACACGAAGCCGGGCGCATTGATCGGCAATTGGCTGGTCGGTGTGCGCGTCAGGGAGACCCGGGAAGCTTTGAGGCAATTCTGTCACTGGAGGACCCCGTATTGTTGCCTTATAAGGGCGGCCCGCTGTATTGGCTGGTATGCCGCATTGCCAAGCAGGGCACAATGCTTGGCGAAATGGCCAAAAGGCAGTTGATCCGTTTTGCCCAATATCGCACAGAGCGGTTGCAGTCCAAGATAAGAAAAAACTTGCTGAAAGCAGACCGTCAAATGGGTAATGTCCTGTCGTTCTCGGGCCGGCCAGAATAAGAGGAGGAGATATTGAAATGCGACATGTTGCCCGTATCGTTGTAGCTGCCTGCTGGATGGGGTTTTGTGTTTCAGCGGTGTTGGCTGCCGGTGCCGCAGACGGTTCGGTATCAAACGCTCAGCAGGCCAGCCAGGTGAAAACTCAAGCGAGATCCAAGGCTGAAGCCGAAGCGCGCATGAAGCCGACAGAGCAGATTCCAATACCGTTCCCCCCTTCACTATCAATTGTTGCATCTCCCCGGAGTGGGAATAGCGGCAAAAGGCTTGGCGATGATTTGGAGTGCATGCTGGAGCCGCATCTTGTCGCAAACATTGGAAGTCCTGTTGAAGGCATCCTGAGCGAGGTGATGGTGGATCGCGGTGATTTTGTTTCAAAAGGCCAGGTGGTGGCACGCCTCAATTCCGATGTGGAAAAGGCAACGGTGGAATTGCGCAGGGCGCAAGAGGAGTTTGGCCAACGCAAGGTGCAGCGCAACGAAGAATTGTTCAGGAAGGAACTCATTTCAAACAATGACAAGGATGAACTGGAAACCCAGACACGCATAGCCGGATTCGAAGTCAAAGAAAAACAGGAAATGCTGAATCAACGCACTATTCGCAGCCCTTTGAATGGTGTTGTGGTAGAGCGCTTCCTGTCGCTCGGCGAACGCGTGGCACAGGAGAAAATCATGAAACTTGCGCAAATTGACCCGCTTAATGTGGAAATTGTTGTGCCAGTTGAAATGTTCGGCTCAATCCATCCCGGCATGACGGGGAATGTTACCTTGAGCCCGCTGCTGCGCGGGGTATACAGGGCCAATGTCATTGTTGTCGACAAGGTGATTGATGCCGCCAGTGGAACCTTTGGGGTGCGGCTAGAACTCCCCAATCCCGGCAACAAAATCCCGGCGGGTATCAAGTGCAGGTTGCGTTTTTTGCAAAGGTGACCAAAGTCTGGTTGAAGAAGGCCGCATAATTGAGCGCATTAAGAAGTGCGGAACCAGATCTGTCTGACAATGGTGACCTTGGCCGCATCGAGCAGCCTCATTCTGGTGGCGGCTGCCCAGCCGGTAATCTCTGCCCGGATTCCGGGACAGTTGCTGAAAACCTTAACAGTCCGCCCATTGCGGTACAATTAAAGCGTTGATCGTTGAACTACGTTGATCAGCCATGATCTCCCTCCATCCGAATTTGCCAATCGCAATGACCCAGTGCCCCAGCGCTGCCAACAAAGGAGAAAATTAGAAATGTATAACTTATTCAAACCGGAACAGCCTGCCGGCCTGATGGACTTTGTGCGCGCAGCCAAGTCATGCATCACCGAGATTACGCCTGCGGAACTCAAGGCCAAACTGGATGCCGGGGAAGGCCTTTTGCTTGTTGATGTACGTGAGGCTGCCGAGTTTGAGCATGGCCATATTGGCGGCGCACATCTCGTGCCGCGCGGCATCATCGAAGCCGCTGCCGACACAAGCTATCCCAAGCACTACGCGCCTCTATCCGGTGCGCGCGACCAGCAGATCGTTCTCTACTGTGCCACCAGCGGTCGTTCGGCCATGGCTGCTGCGGTGTTGCAGATGATGGGCTTCAAAAAAGTGCTCAACCTTGCCGGCGGCTATGTGCGCTGGGAAACTGAAGGTATGCCACAAGTCCATGAAGCAGAGTACTGACAGGGTGTGAAACTGCTGCGAGGCGATAGATGGATGGGTTTATCCCGGACACCCAAGGGGACATACCACTGGACTGCCACATCCACGGAGCTGACCAACCGTAGTCAGGCCGTTTGCCGTAACCAGAAATGGGCTGTGTTCGGGTTGTTTTCAAACTCAATGCCAGACGGTAAGCAGAGCCGCGCAGCGGCTGCCAGCCCGTTCGTTGGAGCACTTACAGACCAGGCATCCCAGTCAGGCAGCAGGTTTCCAGACCAGATCCAGTTCTCGCGCCGCCTTCACGTCATCCAGCCGCCGCACCGGCCTGGTGTGGGGTGCGCCCTTGATCAGTTCCGGCGCGGTGTGCGCTTCCTCCCGGATTTCTTTCATCGCGGCGACGAAAGCGTCCAGCGTTTCCTTGGACTCGGTTTCGGTCGGCTCGATCAGCAGGCACTCTGGCACCAGCATCGGAAAGTAGGTGGTCGGTGCGTGGAACCCCTTATCCAGTAACCGTTTCGCGATATCCATCGCAGACACGCCGGTGGCATCTTTCAGTTGCTTCGCCGATACGATAAATTCGTGGCTGGCACGGCGTTGCGGGTATGCGATGGTGTAGCCGATCCTGCCCAGCTCAGCCATCAGATAGTTGGCGTTCAGCGTGGCAAACTCCGCCACGCGGTGCATACCTTCTGCGCCCAGCATGCGCGCGTAGACGTAGGCGCGCAGCAATATCCCCGCATTGCCCATCCATGCGGACAGGCGTCCGATGGATTGCGGCAGTTCTTTTTCGGTCAGCCAGCGGTACTGGCTCTCTCCCGCTTCGGGGTAACCAGCGACTTGCCCGCTTGCGGGTTTCGTCGCATAGCTAGTGGTTCCATCAGAGGGTTGGGGTGAGGGAGCGCCCTTTGCTACGATCGGGATCGGCAGAAACGGCAGCAGGCGTGGCGCAACGCCCACCGCACCCGCGCCCGGGCCGCCGCCGCCGTGCGGCGTAGAAAAGGTTTTGTGCAGGTTCATGTGGATCACGTCGAAGCCCATGTCGCCCGGCTTGACCTTGCCGAGGATCGCATTCAGGTTGGCGCCATCGTAATAAAGCAGGCCTCCGGCATCGTGCATGATTTGCTGGATGGCCTGAATCTGTCTTTCAAACAGACCGAGCGTGGACGGGTTGGTCAACATCAACCCCGCCGTCTGCGGGCCGACAGCGGCGCGCAGCGCGCCGAGGTTCACATCGCCGTTGCGGTCGGTGGGAATTTCTTTCACCGTGTAGCCGCACATGACTGCCGTGGCCGGGTTAGTGCCGTGCGCAGCATCCGGCACGATGATTTCGGTGCGCGCCGCGTCGCCGCGCGCATCGTGGTAGGCGCGAATCATCGCGATGCCAGCAAACTCGCCCTGCGCGCCGGCCATCGGCGTCAGGCTCACTCCGGCCATGCCGGTCACGTCTTTCAGGATTTCCTGCAATTCGTACAGGCAGGCGAGAAACCCCTGGCCGGTGCTGTCCGGCGCCAAAGGGTGGCGCGCCAGAAAGTTCGGCAACATCGCGAGCGAGTGGCAGGCGCGCGGGTTGTACTTCATGGTACAGGAGCCGAGCGGGTAGAAGTTCGTGTCTATGGAGAAGTTCTTTTGTGACAGGCGGGTGTAATGGCGCACTGTGTCCATTTCCGAAGCCTCCGGCAGCAGCGGCTTGTCGGTGCGCAAAAAAGCGGCGGGTATGCCAACGGGTTCCGCATCGCGTGGCGCTTGCGCCGCATTGCGGCGACCGGGGTGGGAGCGTTCAAAAATCAGCACGGCCAGTTACTTTCGTTTTCTGCATTGTCCCATCCCTGCTTCCCCGGAGCAGGCGAGGGGAGGCAGGGATGGGTGGGGCCGGAAATTATTTCAGTGCCGCTAGCGCAGCATCGTAGTTGGGTTCGCTGGTAATTTCGCTCACCAGTTCGGCGTGCAGCACGCGGTCATTCTCGTCCAGCACCAGCACGGCGCGCGCCGCGACACCGCGCAAGGCGGAGTCGGCGATTTCCACGCCGTAGTTGCGCATGAATTCGCGCCCGCGCATCAGCGACAAGGTGACCACGTTGGTCAACCCTTCGGCGACGCAGAAGCGGTTCATGGCAAAAGGCAGGTCGGCAGAAACCACCAGCACCACGGTGTTGTTGAGATTGCTTGCCGCCTCGTTGAACTTGCGCGTGGAGGTGGCGCACACGGCGGTATCCAGGCTGGGCACAATGTTCAATACCTTGCGCTTGCCGGCGAAGTTGCTCAATGCCACGTCCTTCAGGTCTTTGTCCACCAGGCTGAAAGCCGGGGCGGTTTGGCCTGCCGAGGGGAAGTTGCCTTGCAGTGTGACAGGGTTGCCTTTTAACTTGACGGTGCTCATCTTCAGTTCTCCTGGTTGGTAAGGGAAAGTTTCAGGGTATCAACGTAGTGTTGCAAGTCGTTCGCGGTTTTGGTTTCGGTCGCACACACCAGAATCGCGTTGCCCAATTGTGGGTAATGGGCGGACAGATCGAGTCCACCAAGCACGCCTTGCGCCCGCATTTTCGCCAGCACCTGCTCGGGGGGTGCTGGCAATTGTAACACCACCTCGTGGAAATACGGGCCGGTGAACAGGCGCTTCACGCCGCGGAGGCCCTCTGCCAGTGCGACCAGCGCGAGGGTGTTGGCGTGCGAAGCGGCGGCGGCGCGGCGCAGGCCGTCGCCGCCGAGCAGTGCTATATGTATCGTTGCGGCGGTGACCATCAGACCCTGGTTCGAACAGATGTTGGAGGTGGCTTTGGCGCGGCGGATATGCTGCTCGCGCGCCTGGAGGGTCAGGGTGAAGCCCTGTTTCCCGTCCAGGTCCACGGTGCGACCGACGATGCGACCGGGCATCTGCCGCACCAGCGCCTGCTTGCAGCACAGGAAGCCGAAGTATGGCCCGCCGTTGGATAGCGGAATACCGAGGGGCTGGCCTTCTCCCACGGCGATGTCCGCACCTTTCGTTCCCCATTGCCCCGGCGCTTTCAGCAGTGCGAGCGCCAGGGGATTGACCAGCGCGATGGCCAGTGCGCCATATGCATGCACTTTGTCGGTCAGCGCATCCACTTCTTCCAGTACGCCAAAGAAATCGGGTTGGGGGATCACCACGGCAGCCACGTCGCCCCTGGCCATGCGGCAGTCAAGCGAGGCTGCGACAGTGTTGCCCGCTTCGGTGCAAAAGGGGATTTCTTCCAGTTCGATGCCCTGCAATTTGACGATGCTCTGCACCACGCTGCGATAGATCGGCGATACCGTCGCGGGGATCAGCACCTTGCGCGAGGTTTTGTGCGAGCGCACCGCCATCAGCACGGCCTCGGCCAGGCCGGATGCGCCGTCGTACAGGCTGCCGTTGGATACGTCCATGCCGGTGAGCGAAGCCATCATGGTCTGGTATTCGTACAGCACCTGCAAGGTGCCCTGGCTGGCTTCGGCCTGATACGGCGTGTAGGCGGTATAAAATTCGCCGCGCGAAACTATCTGCCACACCGCTGCCGGGATATGGTGCTCGTAGGCGCCCGCACCGATGAAATTGAGCGGGGTGGCATCCTGCGCGGCGCGCTCGTTCATCAGCCGCGCGACCTGCATTTCGTTCATGCCGTCCGGCACCGCGCCCAGCTCGCCGGTCTTGAGGGCGGCGGGGATTTCATCGAACAGGTTTTCTACGCTACGCGCGCCAATGCTGGCAAGCATGGCGCGAATGTCGGGTTCGGTATGGGGGATGAAAGGCATTTTATAAACCGTGAAAGGTGAAACGTGAAAGGTGGGGAAGGCGCTACGTTTCACCTTTCACGTTTCACGGGTTCTCAATGGGCTTCGCTATCTACTTGCGCCTGGTATGCCGCCGCATCCATCAGCCCGTCTATGTCAGACGCGTTGTCGGGTTTGAGCTTGAACATCCACGCCCCGTAGGGGTCGGCATTGATGTTTTCGGGCGCGCTTTCGAGGTCGCCATTCGTTGCTGTTACTTCGCCGGCAACCGGCGCATATACGTCGGCGGCTGCCTTGACCGATTCCACGACCGCGCATTCTTCCTTGGCCTTGAGCTTGCGCCCGACCGCCGGATTCTCGACGAACACCAGATCGCCCAGCAATTCCTGCGCGTGGTGGGTGATTCCGACCGTTATCGTGCCATCTGCCTCGGCTCTGACCCATTCGTGCGAGGCGGTATATTTCAGATTTGTCGGGGTGCTCATTCGTGTCTCCTGATAAAAATAGTGGGTGTGCGGCCTGTGGCGATGGGGTGCGGGCTTCGAGCGCGGCAATTAAAGCTACCGGCTGTCAGCTATCTGCTACAAACCAATTAACGCTTTGCCACTGCGTACAAACGGGTAGTTCACCACTTTTGCCGCCAGCGTCTTGTCGCGCACCGCAACCGTTACTTCGTCGCCGGCCTGCACGCCGCTCGGCACGCGGGCGAAGGCGATGGATTTTTCCAGCGTAGGCGAAAATGTGCCGCTGGTGATTTCGCCTTCACCGTGCGCGGTATGCACTTTCTGGTGCCCGCGCAATACTCCGCCGCGATCCAGCAACACCAGTCCGACCTGCTTGTGCGCGGGCGGGTTGGCGAGCAGCGCGGCCTTACCGATGAAATCACGCGCGCTCTTCAAGTCCACCGTCCAGGCAAGACCGGCTTCCAGGGGGCTGGCAGATTCGTCCATGTCCTGGCCGTACAGGTTCATGCCCGCTTCCAGCCGCAGCGTGTCGCGCGCCCCGAGGCCGCATGGCTTCGCGCCGCTTGCGGTCAGCGCATTCCAGAAATAGGGGGCGGCCTGGCCGGGGAGCATCACCTCGAAACCATCCTCGCCGGTGTAGCCGGTGCGCGCGATGAACATCGAGCCCACCACGACCCCGCTGAACGGCGCGAGGTTCTCGGTCAATTTCTGGCTGCCGGGCATGGCAGCCCACAGTTTTTCCCGCACCTTGGGACCCTGCACCGCGATGATCGCCATTTCGGGGTGGTCGGTGATGGCGAGCGGAGGTTTTTCCGCTTGCCCCGCACCGGTTTCGTCTTGAGGGCTCGCGGCGGCGACCGTTTTTTCCTTGTTCTCCGCGCTGACTTCGCTCTCCGGGGCCTCGCTCCCCGCGTAGCAATCGGGGTGCGCTTGCGCGTGTCTGGCAGACTGCCGTTTCATCCACGCGATGTCTTTGTCTGCCGTGCCCGCATTCACCACGATGCGAAACCAGCTTTCTTCCATGTAATACACGATCAGGTCGTCTATCACCCCGCCGTCTTCCAGCAACATGCAGGAGTATAGCGCCTTGCCGGGCACGACAAGCTTGTCCACATTGTTTGCCAGCAGATAACGCAGGAAATCGCGCGTCCCTTTACCTTTGATGTCTACCACGCGCATGTGCGACACGTCGAACATGCCGCAGTCATGGCGCACCTGGTTGTGTTCGCCGATTTGTGAGCCGTAATTCACCGGCATGTCCCATCCGCCGAAATCAACCATCTTTGCGCCCAGAGCACGGTGGCTTTCGCTGAGCGAGGTTTGCTTGAGCAACATAACAATCTTCCGAAAAATTGAGGGTGCTTCAAATAATTACATTATGACAAGCGAGCTTGCCTTGATTTGTTGCCTTCCATGGGATGGGTTTTATGCTACCAGTTTTTCTTGCTGTTGAGGTAATACCGATTTGCATCTGCCCGGCTGTTTTGTTTCTGGCTTTATATTGGATTGTTGGGCTACGCGCCATGCGCTCATTCAGCACGCATTACGCGTTCCCGATCCCCCGTGTCGGCAAGTTGATCCGGCGCGCAAAATCCAGCATCCGCTCGATTGAAACCTTGGCCCTGCGCCCGATTGCCGGGTCAACATGGATTTCGTTCCCGCCGGCACCCGCAAGGGGTAGGCCGGTGAGTGCCCCGCTGCTACGCGGCGACCCTGCCGCGCGCTCCAGCACGTCGGCCAGGCCGAACAGGCCATTCATCGCCATCCACGGGCAGTGGTTGCAACTGGTGCAGGTCGCGCCGTAACCGGCGGTCGGCGCCTCGAGGAAAATCTTGTCCGGCGACAGCATGCGCATCTTGTGGAGGATGCCGTTGTCGGTGGCGACGATGAATTTCTTGGCATTCAGCGTTTGCGAGGCCTTGATGAGCTGCGTGGTGGAGCCGACCACGTCGGCAAGCTGGATGATTGCGCGCGGAGATTCCGGATGCACCAGCACCTTGGCATCGGGATGCAGTGCCTTGAGCTCGATCAACTCCTGCATTTTGAATTCGTCATGCACCACGCAGGAACCCTGCCACAGCAGCATGTCCGCGCCGGTCTGCTCCTGCACATAGGTGCCGAGGTGGCGATCCGGCGCCCACAGGATTTTCTCGCCGCGCTCCTTGAGGTGGCGGACGATGGGTAGCGCGATGGAGCTGGTCACCGTCCAGTCGGCGCGCGCCTTCACTGCCGCGCTGGTGTTGGCGTACACCACCACGGTGCGGTCCGGGTGCGCGTCGCAGAATGCGGCAAACTCGTCCGCCGGACAACCCAGATCAAGCGAGCATTCCGCCTCCAGATCGGGCATCAATACCCGCTTCTCGGGGTTGAGTATTTTCGCCGTTTCGCCCATGAAGCGCACTCCGGCTACTACGATTGTTTTTGCCGGGTGCTGGTGGCCGAAGTTGGCCATGTCCAGCGAGTCGGACACCATGCCGCCGGTTGCTTCGGCCAGGTCCTGCAAGTCCGGGTGGACATAGTAATGCGCCACCAGTACCGCGTCTTGCTCTCTTAACAGGCGCTTGATGCGCGCGACCAGTTCGGCCTTTTCCGCCGGATCCGGTTCGCGCGGCTTCTTTGCCCATGCTTGTTCGGTGCTGCAAGCAGCGCCGCCATGCGGGTGGTCATAAGCTATGGAAATCACTTTGTCCTGCATTCCGGCTCCTTCAATTCGAAGCATTGGGGGCAAATCCCCCGCTCACTTCGTTCGCCGCCCCCTTTTTCAAAGGGGGCTACGCAATTCCCCCCTTTGCAAAAGGGGGGTTAGGGGGGATTTGCGCCTTTACCCGCTCGGGCAACTGCAAGATCGCCGCGCGGTTGCTGGGTGAAAATACTTTCACTGCCGCCTCCCGCCACGGCAGCCACATATAGCTCAAGTGTTCTCGCGGCGAAACCCGCACGGGCTGCCTGCCGGGTAATTCAAGCCCGAACACGTGCTCGGTGTTGTGCGTGGTGCCGGGCGGGTAGCGGTGCTGCCACACCGGGTATATTTCGTATACGTTTTGTTCCTGCCAATCGGTCAGCCGGTATTCGCGCGCATCCAGGCCGGTTTCTTCGAGCGCTTCGCGCGCCGCCGTTTGGTCTACGCTTTCGATCCCATCGCGGCTGCCGGTAACCGATTGCCAGTAACCGGGATGATCGGCGCGCTCCAGCAACAGCACTTCCAGATCGGACGTGTAGATTACCACCAGCGCGGAAACAGGTTGCTTGTAGGGCATCAGTAGAAAAATACCCAGAACGCCTTCCCCTGCGATCTCCAGAAAACCGCCGTATCCGCAAAGATTTCCTCGGCAACGGTGTGGTCGTCAGGCAGCCCGAAGGTGTCGCCGCCGTTGCGCAGCAGCAACACGTAACCCGGTGCGCGGCACCAGGAAAGATCGCACAGCGCATCCGCCAGCGCATCGAAGTTGTGGCCGAACCAATCCGGCGCTTTGATGGTTTGCGCGAGCGCGGCGAGAAACTCGCCCTTGCCGCGCACTCCGGAGAGGTCCGAGTCGAATATCGTGAACCCCGCCTCCTCTGCGGCCTCGCGCAATTCGTCCGCGCTGCAATTGAGCTGGTAAGCCCCTGTCTTACCCACATTCTTCAAGCGCGCGCAAAGAGTGCTCATGTTTTTCCCCGGGAAATACCCTGCGGTTTGGTGCCGTACTGGTAGGTGCGAATTCATTCGCACAAACGACAAAGAACTGTGTGCGAATGAATTCGCACCCACAATCTGGCTAACCGCGTTTTCCAAATTTATTCTTTGATGCGTTGAAACGTCCGGTAATGGTCGGCAGTGTAATAGCATTCGGGCGGCGCCCCGCAGACGATGCGCCGCGCACCACGGTTGCGCGCGCCCGGTGTTTTCACCGTGTATTCGCGGTAATAGCCGCGCGGCTGTTGCGGCAGCAGTTTCTCGTAATTGCCGAACACTGCGCCATCGCGGGCGTAGGGGAATGGGCCACCTTGTTTGATGAGGCGCAGGGTGTCGGGGGCTTCTGGCGGGAGAGCTGACGCCGAGATGGTTTGCGCTGAATGGTTGTTTGGAAAATCGAGCGCTGGAGCTTGAGCGCTGCCAAGCAGAGACAGCAGCAAAAACAGGTTTCTCAACAGCCCAGAAAACATTCCGGACCTGCTTACTTCGCTGAAGCCACGGGAAAATTGGGATGCGCCGGGTTGACCACCAACTGCTGGCGCAGCGGATCAACCATCAAGTCCATCGCCTCCAGCGGCAGCACACCCATCAGCGGTTCGTTGCCCAGAACCAGCGCTTCGGTCACGTAGCTGCGGTTGCCGAATTCGATTTCGATGGGCGCGATGCGCGGAACCCTGGTTTGCCGTCCGTCGGCAAGCGTCACCACATGCGTGGCCACTTCGCCGATGTCGAAGCCCAGTTGCAGAGCCTCTTCCTCGGTTACGCACATGAACGTTGCGCCGGTGTCAACCAGCGCGTTGACCTTGACAGACTGCTGGTTGAACAGATTGGTGAGTTTCAATTCAGCGTAAGTCGCGCCCATGGTTGCACTCCTCAACAAGTAAAGCTGTTTACCCCTTCGCCACTTCCACCGTAGTCTGCACCTGCTTGCGCAAATGGATGTGCAGCTCGCGCAACTGCTTTTCGTCCACCGGGCTGGGCGCTTGCGTCAGCAGGCATTGCGCGCGCTGGGTCTTGGGGAAGGCGATCACGTCGCGGATGGATTCGGCGCCGGTCATCATGGTGACGATGCGGTCGAGGCCGAACGCCAGCCCGCCGTGCGGCGGCGCGCCGTATTGCAGGGCATCGAGCAAGAAGCCGAACTTGAGCTGCGCTTCTTCCGCACCGATGTTGAGCGCGCGGAACACCTGGCTCTGCACTGCTTCCTTGTGGATACGCACCGAACCGCCGCCGATTTCCGAGCCGTTGAGCGCGAGGTCGTAAGCCTTGGCCAAGCACTTGCCGGGGTCGCTTTCCAGCAGCGCCAGATGCTCGTCCTTCGGAGCGGTAAACGGGTGGTGGCAGGCGTTCCAGCGCTTGCCCTCGTCGTCGTATTCGAACATCGGGAAATCCACCACCCACAGCGGCGCCCATGCCACGCCGTTAAGGTAGCCGCGCTCGTGGCCGATTTTGACGCGCAATGCGCCCAGCGCGTCGTTGGTCACCTTGGCCTTGTCGGCGCCGAAGAAAATCAGGTCGCCGTTCTGTGCGCCGGTGCGCTCCATGATGGCTTTCAGCGCCGCCTCGTTGAGGTTCTTGACGATGGGCGATTGCAGGCCGGTTTCGTTCAACTGGGTTGCATCGTTGACCTTGATGTAAGCCAGGCCGCGCGCGCCGTAAATGCCGACAAATTTGGTGTACTCGTCTATCTCGCCGCGCGTGAACGCGGCACCGCCCGGCACGCGCAGCGCCGCCACGCGACCGTCTGGCGAATTGGCCGGGCCGCTGAATACCTTGAACGCCACGTCCTTTACCGCATCGGTGACTTCGGTCAGCTCCAGCGTGACGCGCAGGTCGGGTTTGTCCGAGCCGAAGCGCGACATGGCTTCCGCGTGGCTCATGCGCGGGAACGGGTTGGGCAGCTTGACCTCCAGCACTTCCTTGAACACGGTGCGGATCATGTCTTCCATCAGTGCCGTGATTTCGATTTCGCCGAGGAAGGAAGTCTCGATATCCACCTGGGTGAATTCCGGCTGGCGGTCGGCGCGCAGATCTTCGTCGCGGAAGCATTTGGTGATCTGGTAATAGCGGTCAAAGCCCGCCACCATCAGCAGTTGCTTGAACAGTTGCGGCGACTGCGGCAGCGCGAAGAACTCGCCGGGCTGGACGCGCGACGGCACCAGATAGTCGCGCGCGCCTTCCGGCGTGGACTTGGTCAGCATCGGCGTTTCGATGTCTATGAAACCTTTGTCGTCGAGGAAGCGGCGGAAGGCGCGCGCGGTCCGGTAGCGCAGCATCATGTTGCGCTGCATCTGCGGGCGGCGCAGATCCATCACGCGGTGCGTCAGCCGCACGTTTTCCGACAGGTGCTCGTCGTCGAGCTGGAACGGCGGCGTGATGGAGGCGTTCAGCACCTCGATCTCGTGGCACAAAAGCTCGATTTCGCCGCTGGGAATGTTGGGGTTGTCGGTGCCTTCCGGGCGGCGGCGCACGCGCCCCGTCACTTTCAGCACATATTCGTTACGCACCGATTCGGCGATGCCGAACATCTGCGCGCGATCCGGGTCGCACACCACCTGCGCCACGCCTTCGCGGTCGCGCAAGTCTATGAAAATCACCCCGCCGTGGTCGCGGCGGCGGTGCGCCCAGCCGCACAGGGTGACGGTCTGGCCGAGGTTGGATACNNGGTGCGACCACGCCCATCGAGATGATGGATTTCAGCGCCACGTCCACGCTGATGTCGAGCTCGATGGTGTCCTGCTTGCGCACGTAAAAATAAAAGCCGTTCACCGGGCTGGGTGTGGTGGGGATGAACACTCCCACATACTCGCCGTCCAGATGTGAGGCAATCTCGCCGCTCGCTTCGCTGGTCTGGAACGCCAGCGACCACGCTTCGGGGTGGGGGTAGCGTACCAGCAGGACTTTGCGGAAGGCTTGTCCGTTGCTGGACAGCAGCGTATCGCTCACCTGCTTCACGCTCTTGTAAATTGCGCTCACTACCGGGATGCGGTGCAGCAGGCCATCCCAGTAGCGCAGCAGGCGCTGCCCGAAAATGTTGCGCGTCAGCAGTCCGGTGCCCAGCACAATCGCAACGGTGAGAATGACTCCCAGGCCGGGGATGTGGGTGCCGAGAAACCTGTCCGGCTGCCAGCTCTCCGGCAGCAGCAGCAAGGTCTGATCCATCGTCGAGATGGTCAGGTTCAATACCCAGATGGTGATGCCGAGCGGAACCCAGACCAGCAGGCCGGTCAACAGATATTTTTTCACGCGTTGTTGTCCGCCATCGGGCAGGAACTGGCGGCGCCGCACGGCGCACACTGCTCTTTGGGTTTGCCGCTGTTCTTGAAGTCGGTCGCGTAATAGCCGCTGCCCTTGAGCTGGAAGCCGGCGGCGGAAATCTGCTTGCTGAACGTTTCTGCGCCGCACTCGGGGCAGGCCGTCAACGGCGCATCGCCGATCTTTTGCAAGACATCTTTCTGCGCGCCGCAACTGCTGCAACGGTATTCGTAAATAGGCATGACCCCTCCTGCAAGTAATCGGAAAAGGCGCGCATTATACTCCAGCGGTATGCGACACGCATGGTGTCAAACTCGCCTGCGCGCATCCGTCGCGCAGCGGAATGAGAAATGGAAACCGGGCTATAATCGGCCAGAAAACCCCGCTTGAAAATTCCGGCTCGGATCGGGCCATGCAACGTCGGCGCATGGGCTTCTGGCGACGGCCCGCGAGGAACAGAATGCGGGGGCAGGCGGCCCGGTTCAGGTGACATGGTTTCTGGATTTCCCGGGCAACAAACCGGAGGAAACAGAATGAGAGTGATGTCGCTGGTATTAGCTGTATTCCTGCTTGCGGCCTGTGCTCGCGCGCAGGCCGGGTTGCACGAGGGGATAGACGCATATGAAAAAGGTGACTACGCCGCCGCGCTGGCCGAGTTTTTACCGCAGGCGCAAGGCGGCAACGCAAAAGCGCAATTTGTTCTCGGGTTGATGTGTGCATCGGGGCAGGGAGTGCGGCAGGATTTCAAGGAGGCCGCATCGTGGTACCTCAAGGCGGCGGAGCAGGGTGTTGCGCTGGCGCAGTTTAATCTGGCGATGCTGCACCACAACGGGCAGGGTGTGCCACAGGATTATGGTGCAACCGCCAGATGGCTGCACAAGGCGGCGGAGCAGGGTCACGCAATGGCGCAGTTCTATCTCGGCGTGATGTACCAGCACGGGCTTGGCGTGGCGCGGGACTACGGGGAAGCCGCATCCTGGTATCTCAAGGCGGCAGAGCAGGGGGTCGCGCAGGCGCAGCTCAATCTCGGCATGATGTATCACAGGGGGCAGGGCGTACCTGCCGATTATAACGAGGCGATGAAGTGGTTCAACCGGGCGGTGCGGCAATTGCGGCTGGAGAAGGAAACATTGTGATGGCGGGCAAGGGTATCCGTGCAAACCCGGGCGGCAGGGCAGCACTTGAGTGCGCTTGGCGAACACCCTTAAATTTGATTTGGGTGAAATAAGCAACGCGATGAAACACGCGGTTATCAATCTCGGTATCGCAGCGGCCCTGATCGCGGTGTGTCTCGACGCCATCGGCGCGGATCAGGCGAATGCGGATATGGTGAGGTCGTATATGGGAGCAGAGGAGGCGGCGCGGGCGGGTGTCGCAAGAAACGCCGAGGGCGCGGAGCCGCCCAGGCAGACGTTTGGCAGAGGCCCGGAAGATATTGGCGCGGACACCGAGAGGCGGCCTGGGGTGCTCGCGCCGAAATCGGGGCCCAGCAGGTTGTCCAACTTGGTTGACAAGCGCAGGGTGAAAGCGGTGAGGGGAGACGTGGCCGCGCAGTACAACCTTGGGCTGATGTATGCCAGGGGAGAGGGGGTCGAGCGGGACTACAAGGAAGCGGCGAAGTGGTTGCGCAACCCTGCCGAGCAGGGCTACGAACTGGCGCAGGTCACCCTAGGCGAAATATATTCCGGGGGGAAAGGGGTGGAGCAGGACTATAAGGAGGCAGCATCCTGGTACCGCAAGGCCGCCGAACAGGGAAATGCGCTGGCGCAGCACAGGATAGGCGAGATGTACGCCGAAGAAAAAGGAGTGCGGTATAACCCCAGAGAGGCGGAGAAGTGGTTGCGCAAGGCGGCCGAGGGAGGCGATGCGCAATTGCAGTTCGAACTCGGGGAACGGTACGCGAACGGGAAAGGAATCCTGCAAAGCGCGAAGGAGGCGGAGCGGTGGTTTCGCGCGGCGGCGAGCCAGGGGGACGCAGGTATGCAGTTTTACCTCGGGCAGTTGTACCGCGAGTACGGAGAGGTGGTCGTACAGGACCGCGAGGAAGCGATCAAATGGTTTGGCAGGGCGGCCGAGCAGGGCCATGAAACTGCAAGATTCAATCTGGGAGTGATGCACCTCAACGGGGAAGGCGTCCAGATTGACATGGTGCAGGCGCACAAATGGCTTTCTTTGGCGACAGCTTCCGGCAACGAGCGGGAAGAGGCGCAGAGGAGCCTGAAAATTGCCGAAGCCAGAATGAGTGCGGAGCAAATCAAGGAAGCACAACGCCTGGCGGCGGAGTGGCTGGCAAGCCACCAGGATGTTTTAAAAAGCGCGGCCCCCGCGCAGGCGGAACCCAGGCCAGGTCAACGGGCCGGGTCCCGGATCAAGTGGGATTGAGAGATGGTGCGGGTGATGGGTGCGCTACTGCCTGGGAGTGAGGTTGAACCCATGCACCCCCGGAGATTCCTCCGGACCCAGATTGCGCAGCAGTTCCGCGAGGATCTCGCGGTATTCCGGCGACGCCTGCGCCCTGCCGCGAAACTCCAGCCCGCGCGCCACCGACCAACCCCCTTGCCCCTCCAGCAGCAGTTTGCCGGAAATCGTTGCCAGGCCGATGCGAACATGGTCGCCCGCACCGCTCAAGGTCAGGCGGTAATCTCCCAGCGGGTTAACGCTGCTGAAAACGGAGCCAGCCTGGAGCCAGTCCACCGTTGCGCCCCCCTCGATGCCACTCTTCGAGAACGCAATTTTCTCGCTTTGAATCTGGAGCTGTCCGTGGAGCCGGGCGGGCTTCAATACGGGTGAGGCTTCTTCGATGATGCGCGCAGGCAGCAGGAGACGGGCCTGATGCAGCTCGGCCCGGTCAAAAGAGACGATGGCGCTCATCGGGGGTGCGGCTGGCGGCACGTCCCATTGCAGCCGCACCGCAATCTTTCCTCCAAGCAGAGGCAGCACGGCCACTTCCCAGCGCAAGGGCTGTAACGCAAGCGCATAGCCTGTTTGCGGGCGCAGGGCAGGGGTGGCGGAGCCGCTCCAGATCGTTCCGCCAGTATTGGCCAACACCAGGCGGCCTCCCGTGGCGTTTTGCAGGTAACGGTTCAGCAAGGAAGCGGGGGCGGTGATGAGCAGGGTTAGCAGGAAGATAAAAACAAAAAGTGCGACCGCACCCTTGCCGGCACGGCTCACCGGCTTTCCCCGTTAACGCGAATCACGCGTAGCGACGAACCGTACCCCTCGCCCTCCGGGGGGGAAACGGGGGTGAGGGAACGGTCATGGTGCAGACTATTCATCCTAAATTCCTCAGTTAGTGAGGAGAACTCTGGCGTTTCAATAGCTTACGCAGCCTTTGTAGGTGCGAATTTATTCGCACCTAACCGGTTGTTCGTGCGAATAAATTCGCACCTGCACTCCGGTCAACAGAGGGTTTCAGGTTCATTTGTCGAGTTGGCCTGCACCATGACCGTTCGTCAGCGTGGCGCTGACCCTGACCATCCCGGTTTGCGGCAATGCCGTTATGGCTAAAGAGTCCGCACGGATATGCTGCTCCCGTTGCAAGTCGCGCAGCCAGCCCAGCCATTGTTCGAAAGAAACCGATGCCAAAGTGACGCGCACGGAGCGCGGCTCGATTGCATCGAGCGTGGTGACAGCTTCGCGCAACTGGTGGCGTGCCGCCGATGCCTCAACCGCCAGCTTCAGCGCGCTGGCGTCGAGCGTGGCGGGACGGGGGCGGTGGCGCAACATGCCCGCCTCCGCCTCCTGGGCGCGCATCTGCTCCGCCTGTACGCGCAAGGCTGGAACGGAGGTGCGCAACTTTGCGCTCGCACGGTGCGCCGGTTGCCACAGCAGCCAGAAGGCGGCAAGCGGCCCCAGAGCCAGCGCGGAAAAAACGATGAAGCGGCGCTCGCGCGCCGCGCGGCCATCCCAATAACGCTTCCTGAATTCCAGCCAGCGCGCTTTCATTGTCCGCCCTCCGGCAGTAGCGTCAGGCGCGTTTCCACCCCGCTTCCGGTTGTGCGGATGTCGCTTGAGCGCACCCCGAGCCCCCGTGCTTGCAGCCGTTGCTGCAGGCCGCGCAAGTCATCGCTGCGCGGGAGGATCAGATCCAGATCGAGCCTTCCCGCTTCGTAGTGCAACGCGCGCACGCTGCCTGCGGGCAGCGCGGCCAGCGGGGGGGCGGCCGCATCGAGCAGCGGCAGGAAATCGCCGTTATCCGGCAGCCCGGCGCTGTGCCGTAGATCCGCCAGGTTGCGCCGCATCTGCAAGGGCGCGTTGACCACGGCGCTGTCTTCGCCGAAGGTGGCGCGGAAGCCGCGTTCCATCTCGCGAGCGAGCGATTTCTTTTCGCCGGCAAGCAGCGCCCATTCGGCGTTGGCGCCCGCCATTTCAACGCCGAGTGCGGCCAGCAGGATAATGGCGAGCGGGCGCCATTTCGGCCAGTGTTCGCCGATCCTGAAGTGTGGCGCAAACTCCCCCCAAAGCAGGTTGGGTGCGCCTTCCGGAATGGGTGCGCGCCGCCAGTCCCACGTTGGCCCGGCAACCAGATCAACCGCCAGGTCGTCCCATCGCGGCAGGTTGCGCTGCGCTTCCGGAACCTGTTGCGCGAAACACACCTCGATTTTGCCGGGCGTTGAGGAGGGCGAGTTTTTTCGGGCCGCATTCAGGGCGAGGCGCAGGGCGAGCGGTGGCGTGGCGGCATCGCCGTTATCGAGCGCCATGCCGGTTGCCTCGCCAGTGCGCACAAAACCGCTGACACCATCCCAAACCAGCGCCCAGCTATCCGGCGCGCACGGGGGTAAAAAGGTTTCCGGGATCATTCGGCGCAGGGGCAATTTGGCCGTGCGGCACGCTTCGATCACGCGCCCGAGCCACGGCTTGTCCACGATAGCGAGCGCCATGCGGCCATCCGCCAGCGCGAGTCCCGGAACCGCGTGAGTATCCTCCGGGTCGCCCAGGGTGTGCTCCTCCGCCGCGAACGGCAGCGCCGCCTGCCAGCGGCGGCGGGCGCCTGGCGGCAGCCTGGCGGCGGTACACAGCACGCGGTCAGGGGAAACGATAGCGATGCACGCGTTGCCTTTGGGCAAGGCGGCGAGCGGGTCGTTGCCGGATTGCAGCACCGTGCCGGATTCGTCGCACAACACCCAGGGGCAGGGCGAGGCGGAATCGCGCCACTGGCCGGAAAAATAAATGCGCAGTGTATTCATTGTACGGTTTGCCACACGACATCGGGCCAGGCGACCGAGCGCCGCAACAAAGCGTGCGTGGACACCTGCGCGCCGCCTATGCTGGCGCGACCGGTCACCAGAAAGAACTGGCTGCTGGCAGAAATATTTCCGTCCGACACTATGACTCCTCCATGCGGCAGGCGCTGCCGGAAATCCGCCACGTCCTTGAACGGGTGGCCGTCGCGTTGCTGCACCAGCAGGCGGGCATCGGCCAGCGTCAGGTTCTGCGCCACCGCCGCGAGTACTTCCGGCGGGGCGAAGTTGACGTTGATTGGCCCCGGATCGGGCAGGGCCGTGACGTAGGGGCGCAAGCTTTCAGCCGTGCGGGCATCGAACCCTTTGACCAGCACCAGGTCTCCCATTTCCGCCAGCGGGCGGTTGGCCGCGCGATAAGGGCGCACCTGGGCGAGATAATACAAGTCTTCCGCGCCGCCCGGATACCCCGTTTCGCTGTCCGCGTCCATCCAGTCGCTCAAAGCGGTTGCCAGTTCGCCGGGCAATCCCAGCATTTCGAGCAGGCGCCGGAATTGTGCCACATCGGGCGCGCTGGTGGCGCCGTTGCGCACCAGGTTATTCAGGTTGAACAATCCCTGCCGGTCTTCGATCATGCCGATGATTTCGCCGTTTTCCACCGGCATCGCGGGCAGGCGCATCGCCCAGATTTCCTTTTCGTGGTCGCTGTTGCCCGCTCGTGCGTCATCGGCCAGCACAGCGCGCGCCCAATCCACTGCGGCGATACCGACACGCCGCGCCTGCGTGCGGTCAAACTGGCTTTCCACCTGGCGTTGCCACAGGTTCTGGTGCGCTGCCATGAAGGCGGCAAGCGTGGTGGCGAGGGCGACGATCAGCATCACCAGAACCAGCGCAACCCCGTTTTGGTCGAAGAGTTTCATCCTTAAGAATTCAGATGTCCACGAATCGGTTCTCGCAGGGATATTGCCCAAGGGCAATAACTCGCAAAGCCACGAAAAAGCACGAACAAGTTTAAAAGCCTTTCTTGTGGTTCCACGATAACTGATGGGTGAACTGCCGTAATCGGGTAGCCGATTGATTTATTTCGTGCCCTTCGTGTTTTTCGTGGATCAATTACGGTTTTTGGGTTCATTGCAGCGCGAAAATCCGGGTAATTTTTTCGCCATCGGCCAGCGTTACCGCCACTTCCAGCGCCGTCGGCAGCGTGCCGGGTTGCCCGGTTGGCGGCCACTCGGGGAGCCAGTATCCGCTGGCATCGAGGTGGCGCAGATGGAACTCGCGCACCCCTTCCAGCAGCGGGTAGCGCACGGGCGCGGCGTGCGGCGCCTGATCCGGGAACGGCCAGCGCAACAGCAGCACGGCATCCCCTTCGAGGCGGTAGCCCAGACGTTGCGGGGCGCGCTGCGCCTCGCCCTGGTCCGGCGCGCCGGCGCGGGTAAATGTCAGGTTGGCCTCGTCTTCCGACACCACCACGCTGCGCCCGATCCATTCCGGTTGCGCCAGCCCGTCCTGGTCGCGCGCCGGGCGGTGGATCGCCTGCGCCACGTCCTGTTCCAGCCGCGAAAAGAATGCGGCGAGGTGCTGCCATTTTACGGTTTCCCGGGAGATGCGCTCGTGCGTTTGCAGTACCGCGTCCAGCCCGCGATACCCGGCCAGAGACAGCAGCGCGAGGATGATCAGCGCCACCAGCAACTCGATCAGGGTGAAACCCCGGCAAGGGCGCACGGTCATTTGCGGCGATGCTCGACGAGAAAACCGGTCAGCTTGCGCAGTGCGTGCTGGCCGTCATCGGGGGCGTACACGCCGACTTCGATGCGGCGGAACGCCGGGTTGGGCGTGGCGCTGATTTCTTCACGCCACAGCAGGCGGATGCCGGCCTGGGTTTCTTCGCCATTCTGGAATCCGGGGGGGAGCCAGTCACCGCGCGCGGCATGCAGCGCCAGGCGGTTTTGCGCCACCCAGTCGGCCAGCAGGCGCAGGCGCAATTCTTCGGTGTGGCGGGTTTCCGCCCCCGCGACGCGCAATATCGCGGCCAGCGCGATGGCAAGCACGGCCAGCGCCACCAGCGTTTCCAGCAGGGTGAAGCCGCGCGGGGGGGCGGTCGGAGGTTTTTCGGGCATCAGTTTTCGCTATCCAGCCGCACGGATACCGCGCCGGTGCTGCTGCCCGTGACGCGCGCGGTGGTTATGCCGCTGCTCAGCCGGAGGTGGAACGGCAGGGCGTAAGAAGCCGCGTTCAACGCCATTCGCTCGCCCGCTTTCAGGGGTTGCGCTTCCACGCTGGCTTCCTCAATGTGAATGCCATCCGGCAAGGTGCGCGGGCGAAACATCGCGTCATCTTCCATGCGCGCCCAATCGCCGTAATAGTTTTTTTTCCAGAAGCGGTAGCCGCCGTTTTCAAAAGACCACGCCATGGGCTGCCCGCTTGCCTGCGCTTCCATGCCGGCGTTTTCCAGCAGCAGCGCCAGGCGTTGCGATTCCTCGCGCAAAACACTGCGGCTGTCCGGCATCATTTGCACCATCACCATCCCCAGCACGATGCTCATGATTACCAGCACGACAAGCAGTTCGATAAGGGTGAAGCCGCGCCAGCCCGGATGATGGCGCGCGGGGAATGAGCGCGGATATTCCCCGCGAGGCGTCATCGTTGCACGATTGCCGACAGGCTCTATGGCTCCCACGACCCGATGTCCGCATCGTTGCCTTCGCCGCCGGAAGCGCCGTCGGCTCCCAGGCTCAACAGGTCAAAGTCGCCATGCAGTCCGGGATGCAGGTATTGGTAGGGATTGCCCCACGGGTCTTTGGGCAGGCGCTCCAGATAGCCGTTGCCTTTCCAGTTCGGCGGTTCCGGCGGCAGAGATGGCTTTCTGACCAGCGCCCCCAGGCCCTGCTCGGTGGTGGGGTAACGCAGGTTGTCCAGCTTGTAGAGCTTCAGCGCCTGCGCGATGGCAGCGATGTCCTGCCTGGCCGCGATGATGCGCGCCTCGTCCGGGCGGCTCATTACCTTGGGCACAAGCAGGGCGGCGAGGATGCCGAGGATGACGACGACTACCATCACCTCGATCAGGGTAAAACCGCGCGAGCTGCGAGAAAGCCGGATTATTGGTTTCATCTGGTTCGGATATATCGGGTGTCGGAGGGGGGCGCAGCAGTATTGCCGCAGCAGGGCAAAGGTTATCACGGCAATGGATGAAACGGAATGCGCTGCGGCTCACAGAGGAATTCTTTGCCATGCGAGCCTGGCGGCGCGGAAGCACAGAAAAGCTGCCTGATCACGCACTCGCTGGAAGAAGCCATCGCGGCATGCTCGGGAGATGAGGAAGTCTTTATTGTGGGCGGCGCGGAGTTGTACGCGCAAGCTTTGCCGCTCGCGGACGTGTTGTACCTTACCGAGATCCGGCAGGATGTAAATGGCGATGCCCATTTTCCGGAATTTGACAGGAGCGTGTGGCAGGAGATTGCGCGCGAGCGGCTCAACCAGCCAGAGCCGCAGGCGCTGGAATACCACTTCGTCACTGACCGGCGCAGAAAATAGCCCGCACGCGGGCAAAAAAAGGGTGTCTGGGGACACCCTGCAAGGGAGTTGTGAATGGCCGGTAGCGTGTTGGCGCCCCGGCGCTAAAAGTCTATTTCTTTAACCCGATGTGCTTCAGCGAGGTCACGATTTCCTGACCTTCCGGGCTCAGGGCGAAGTCAATGAAGGCCTTGGTGTCACTGTTTGTACCCGCTTGGGTGACCACGTTGTAGTCTTGGTAAAAATCATATTTGGCGGGAAAGGTCTTTGTGTCTGGCAGGTGGCCGTTTATGGTCACAACCTTAACTCCCTGGCTTTCATAACCGTAAATCTGGAGCCCCATCGCACCTTCGTTTTCTTCAACCAGCTTGTTGGTTCCGGCAACGGGATTCCCCGGTTTTTCCGGGGTCAGCCTCTTGATATCCTTGCCGAACGGCGCAGATCGCTTGGGAAAGATGGTGGTGGTGCAGGGTTGCAAAAGAACGTTTTTGATTTCCAGGTCGTTGCCACCGACCTCTTTCCAGTTCCTGATTTTGCCGGAGAGAATGTCTTTGAGGTCTTGCAGTTTGAGGTCGTTTACCGGGTTGGCCTTGTTGACCAGCACGACGGTGGGCGCCTTGGCGATAACGGTGTTTTCGGTGCCTTCCGGCAGGTAGGAAAGTACGACTTCGTGGGTGCTCACGCCGATATTGACCAGCCCCTTGCTGGCCTTGTAAATGCCTGCGCCACAGGATGCGGTTTCAACCCTCACTTCGGTTCCGGTCTTTTTTGTAAACGCGACCCCGAGCTTCTCGGCCAGCGGCACGGTGCATGGGTCGCCGGTTACGGTAATCGCCCCTGCCGCCATCACGGCTGGAGCCAGCATGAACGAAAATAGCGCTGCTGCCAATACAGTTTTTTTCATCATCGTTTCCTTGTGGTAAAACAATCGTTGCGAATTGCACTCGCCATTCAGCGCGCCTTGAACATCACCTTGAATTTCAAATCGGTCTGGGCGGACAGCCAGTCGAGCGACTTACCGTTCACTTCGGCGTAGGGGTACATGAAGTAGTTCAGCGGGCCATCGTTCTGGCGCGGGTTCAGGAAATAGCTCCTGCCGCCTGTGGCCAGCGTGACCCGGTATTCATCCACCGCGCCAAAATAGTAGTCCACGTATTTCTGGGCGCTGTTGAGGTCCAGTTTGTCGGTCAGCATGACTTTCCTGACATCGGAAGGGTCCACCGGAACCCAGCCGTAACCGGGCGCGTAAAACTCGGCCCAGCAATGGTGCCCGCCGGTCATATCCTCTTCATCCTTCTTGCCCAGCCGCAAACCGAAAACTTCGCGTGCCGGCACGCCTGCCGCCCGTGCGATCGAGACAAAAACCGAACTGATGTCGGCGCATTTCCCGCTTTTTTTGGCAAGCACTTTCTCCACTTCGCCCGTGCCGCATCCCCTGACGTTCGGGTCTCGCACCGTATTTTCGATAACCCACCGGTAAACGGCGCGCGCCTTTTCGCTGACCTTCTGCTGGTCGTTGGTGATGCCGAGGGCGATTTCCCTGATCTTGCCATCGGTCGGTATGAAGGCGGTGCTGTTGAGGTATTCGCGGATTTCGGCGGGGATTTCCGGCTCCCTTGCGGGAATATCCCTGTTTACCCGCTCTTTCGCGGTGACGTTGAATGTCAGGGTGATGGCCCGATCCTTAATCGGTTTTGTCCATTCGGCGTACAAGGCAAGATTGCCGGTTTCCTTTTCGCCATACACGCCGCTTCGCGTAAAGTTGCCGTCAATTCTGATGTCGGAGATATCCTGCGTGCTGCCGGAAACCGGATAAGGTATCCAGACCCGCACATCCTTGCTGTCATCCGGCGCCGCCAAGGTGACGGCGATGGCGACCTCTCCGCTTCTTTCCTTGGCCAGTGCGATGCCTGGCAAAACCAACAGAACGCCGAGAAACAACCACGATATTCGCGCGAACATGTAACCTCCTTAAATAATAGAAAAGGACGCGGCCAGAAATCGCGGAAGAAAAGTCAGATTCGCAGAAGCGCGTGCGAAATCCCGCAAGGAACCCGCACGGATAGCAAGCTCCGGCAACACGGCAGAGCGCCGCGAAACGGATGGAGCTTCGCACCTCAATGATCTGCTGACCTGCACGCTGGCAGCGCTTTGATACGGTACATTCCGCCGCACAAGAAACGGATCGGCCACGCGCTGACCGTCAGACCCGGCCCATCTTCCGAAAAAGATAAGACCAGCGTTACGGCGAGCCAACCAGAAACCCATGCGACAGCGGAGCGGATTCTAGCAGACTGCCTGGCTTAAAGGGAATCGGCTGCAAATCCGCCTGGACGGTGCAGGCTTCGCCGTTTTTTTGGCAAATTTAATGACTATTGGCCTGCAAAATCGGCAAAATCTGCCTTCACCCAGCCAGATTTTGCGAGCAGCCGCTGCGCGGCTTGCCTGCTTGAACCGTTTTGCTTCGATTCTTCAAGCCCGACAGGCGGGTGGTGTGGTGTTGCACGTTATCTGGAGCTGATGCGAACCGATGAAGCAGGTTGGGGCATGGCTTACACGGGCCATGTGTGGTTATTTCAACTATCATGCCGTACCGGACAATCTGGAAAGGTTGAAAGGTTTCCGTCATGCAGTGTGCCGCGCGTGGTTCAAACAATTGCGCCGACGCAGCGAACTGGACAAAATGGCATGGGCGCGATTTGAACGCTTTGCAACGCAATATTGGCTAATGGATTATTTGGGATGAAGACAGGCTGTTGTGAGACGAAAAACCGTGGGAAGGCCAGCCATGATTAAACCGAAAAGCATCGGTATGATTTCCTTGGGCTGCCCGAAGGCGACGGTGGATTCCGAGCATATCCTCACCCGCCTGCGCGCTGAAGGCTACCTGATTTCCGGCAGCTATCAGGATTCCGAGCTGGTGATTGTGAATACCTGCGGCTTCATTGACAGCGCGGTGGAAGAGTCGCTGGAGGCGATCGGCGAAGCGCTGGCCGAGAACGGCAGGGTGATCGTCACCGGTTGTCTCGGCGCAAAAGGCGATGTGGTGCGGCAGGCGCATCCCAAGGTGCTGGCAGTCACCGGGCCGCATGCCGCCGCCGAGGTGATGGAAGCGGTGCATCGGCACTTGCCCAAACCCCACGACCCTTACGAGGATCTGGTGCCTGCGCAAGGTATCCGTCTTACACCGAAGCATTACGCTTACCTGAAAATTTCCGAAGGTTGCAACCACCGTTGCACTTTCTGCATCATTCCCAGCTTGCGCGGGCCGCTGGTCAGCCGCCCTGTTGGTGACGTGATGCAGGAGGCACAAAACCTGGTAAATGCGGGCGTGAAAGAGCTGCTGGTGATTTCGCAGGACACTTCCGCTTATGGGGTGGACATGAAATACCGCACCGGCTTTTGGGGCGGGAAGCCGCTCAAGACGCGCATGACCGAGCTGGCGGGCGCGCTGGGAGTTTTGGGCGCGTGGGTGCGACTGCATTACGTCTATCCCTACCCGCACGTGGATGAGGTCATTCCCCTGATGGCAGAGGGAGTCATCCTGCCCTATCTCGATGTGCCGTTCCAGCACGCCAGCGCGCGCATACTCGGCTTGATGAAGCGCCCGGCAAGCAGCGAGGATGTGCTGGCACGCATCAGAAAATGGCGCGAGATATGCCCGGATATCACACTGCGCAGCACATTTATTGTCGGTTTTCCCGGCGAGACAGAAGATGAGTTTGCAGAGCTGCTCGATTTTATTGAAGTGGCGCAGCTTGATCGCGTCGGCGCATTCGTGTATTCGCCTGTGGAAGGCGCGACCGCCAATGATCTGCCGGATCATGTTCCGCCCGAAGTGCAGCAGGAGCGTCTCGGGCGGTTGATGGGGTTGCAGGAAGAGGTTAGCGCCGCACGGCTTACGCGCAAGGTTGGCAGAACCATGCGCGTGCTGGTGGATGAGGTGGACGGGGAGGGCGCCATTGCCCGTAGCGCTGCCGATGCACCGGAAATTGATGGCCTGGTTTATGTCAACAGCGGGGAGGTGCTGCAAGTGGGGGATTTTGCCGATGTGCGCATCGTTGATTCGGACGAGCACGATCTGTGGGCGGAGCCGGACTGACCGGCGCCGGAACAAGGTCGGTATTGCTGGTGCGGCACGAGCGCGGAGTGTTGTCGTACTGCGCCGCACTCCAATTGCGGGGACGTTGTCCGGGCACGCTACGCCTGCGGCAGAACCAAGCACCCCTGCGAGGTAAATCCGCACTTGCAGATGCGGCCATCCAGCCTGTTGATTTGACTTGGCTTCCGCCTGCGCGGGAGAGGCTAAAGAGAGGGGGGCGGCATTGAACCGGCGGACAGGGTCAGCACTTCATAGCCGGTGGCGGTGACCAGTACGGTGTGCTCCCATTGCGCCGACAGGCTGTGGTCGCTGGTCACGATGGTCCAGCCATCTCCCAGTTGTTTGATGGAGGCCTTGCCCGCATTGATCATCGGTTCGATGGTGAACACCATTCCGGCCTCCAGCTTTAAGCCGCTTCCCGGCTTGCCGTAGTGCAGCACTTGAGGTTCTTCGTGAAACTGCTTGCCGATACCGTGGCCGCAGAATTCGCGCACCACACTGTAGCCTTGCGCCTCAACCATGTTCTGGATGGCGTGCCCGATGTCCCCCAGATGCGCGCCCGGCCTGACGGTGCGGATGCCGCGCCACATTGCCAGAAAAGTGTTCTCGCACAGGCGACGTGCCTGGATGGAGGCTTCGCCGATGGTGAACATGCGGCTGGTATCGCCGTGGTAGCCGTCTTTGATGGTGGTGATGTCTATGTTCAGGATGTCGCCGTTCTTGAGCTTCTTGTCGCCCGGCACGCCGTGGCACACCTGGTGGTTGATCGAAGTGCAAATGGATTTTGGGTAGGGTGCATGCCCGCGCGGCGCGTAATTTAGCGGAGCGGGGATGCACTGTTGCACCTCCACCATATAGTCGTGGCACAGTCGGTCAATTTCTCCGGTAGTCACGCCAGCGCACACAAAGGGGGCGATGTAGTCCAGCACCTCGCTGGCCAACTGCCCCGCAACGCGCATCCTGGCGATTTCTTCCGGAGTTTTGATGGTGACAGCCATGGCGGTTACGAAAGTTTGGAAGCGGTGAAGGATAGTAGATAGCGGCGGCAATCACAACTTTACGCGCAGGCTCTCGCGATAGGAGAATTGGGCGAAAGCCGGAATGCAAAAAGGCCGGGGCCAGTCAGTACCATGACACGATGGCCGCAGCTATCCCTGATTGCCGGGCGACGAAACGGCAGGAAGGTGCCTACCGATCTCGACCGGCAAGCGTGGCGCACGGGTGGTCTTGTGCGACCAGATTCAAGCCATCTTGAATGCTGGCCGCTATGCGCGGTGTGGTGCAAGCCGTCGGTCGGAAACCCGCATGGGTACGGGGGATGTGCCTTGATCTGGCAAGACAGAAACAGAGCAAAGAGAGAGATTATGGTACTGGCGGGGCAAAATCTATGCTCGTTGGAGATCATCGAAATTCGCACCGCTCACGAACCTGCGCCAACACGCGCTTTCGCGGGCGTGAAAAAGCCCGGAGCAAGTCCGGGCTGACATATGGCTTGCGCTGGTGCAATGGCAGCCATTGGGCAGCGAACATTTCAGCGAAATCATGTGTGCTGCGGTCGGAGTGCGCCGCACGCAAAGAAGGCCAGGCAGGCCGATAGCCAGAAACGAACAGAGTGTGCAAATTGACGATCAATCTGATTTTGGAATTTGAACAGAAGATGCGAAATGCAACAACATGATGTGATGCTGACTGTTCGGCATCATATTCGGCACCGCCTTGACACATCCGCCGTCGCCGCACTACATTGCGCGCCCATGCGACACACACCAACCCGCGAGAAACCGAACCGATATGGAAAAGTTGACACCCGAACAAATTGAAGCCGGGCTGACAAACGAGGATATCAGCATCAGAAAAGAGTTTGCCGAACGCAGGGATTACACGCCTGCACCGGAGCAGGTCGAGCGCGGGTTGACCGATAAAAGCAGTGAGGTCAGAGCGAGGTTTGCAGATCGTAAGGATTACCTGCCGACAGCCGCGCAGATAGAACGCGGCCTGACCGATACGGAAGTCAACGTCAGATATACCTTTGCGGAACGCGAAGACTACACCCCCACCCACGAGCAAATGGAGCGCGGGTTAAAGGATCCGCACCGTTTTGTCAGGCTGCTGTTTGCGCAGCGCAAGGATGGCATGCATTAACCGCCAGGCTGCCGTTGTTCTGCCGGACGGCCTGGTCATTCCTCTGTACCCAGCAGCGCAGAAACAAAATCTTCAGCCACAAACGGGCGTAAATCGTCCAGTCCCTCTCCCACGCCGATGAAGCGCACCGGGATCGGGTGTGCCTTGGCGATGGCGGCGATCACGCCCCCTTTGGCGGTGCCATCCAACTTGGTGAGAACCAGTCCGGTGACACCCAGCGCATCGCCGAACGCCTTGACTTGAGAGAGCGCGTTCTGCCCGGTATTGGCGTCCAGCACCAGCAGAACTTCGTGCGGCGCATTAGGCAGCGCTTTGGAAATGACGCGCTTGACCTTCTTGATCTCTTCCATCAGGTGCGCCTGCGTGGTTAACCGCCCGGCGGTATCCGCCAGCACCACGTCTATCTTGCGCGCCACTGCCGCCTGCACCGCATCAAAAATCACGGCGGCGGGGTCGCCGCCCTGCTGGGAGATGACGGTAACATTGTTGCGCGCTCCCCACTCCATCAGTTGCTCGCGCGCTGCTGCCCTGAAAGTGTCGCCCGCCGCCAGCAGCACCGATTTGCCCTGCCCCTGGAAATATCTGGCCAGCTTGCCGATGGAGGTGGTTTTCCCGGCGCCGTTTACGCCAGCCAGCATGATGACAAATGGCTGATGCATGGCGACATCCAGCGGTTTAGCCAGCGGGGCCAGCAGCTTGAACAGGCATTCCGCCAGAGCTTCCTTGAGTTGGTCAGCCTCGGAGAGGCGCCGCGTTTTGACCTGATGGCGCAATTCGGCAAGCAAAAAGCGCGTGGCATCCATCCCGACATCGGCGGTAATCAGTATGGTTTCCAGCTCTTCGTACAGTTCGTCATCAATCTTGCCGCCGCGCCCAAACAGGTCGCCCAATTGATTGCCGGTGCGCGCCAGCCCGTTTTTCAGCTTGTCGAGCCAGCTTGTTTTTTCTGGCGTACGCTGTTCGGGGGAGGTTTTTTTCAGAAAGCCAAACATGGTTTATAGTTGTTCGGAAAGTGGCGGAAAAGTAACAAAATAGCGCATAATGCGCGCCTCTAGCGGCGGGTTTCCCGCCGCCACTATTTTATGCTGATCGAATTGGTTTGGGCTATCACTATGCGTGCAAAGTTACCGGGTTTTCTGCTGTTGCTGTTGTTGCCTGTTTTTTCGGCCCACGCGGCGGTATTCGAGAAGACCTTGAGCAACGGCCTCAAGGTGGTCGTCAAGGAAGACCACCGCGCGCCGGTGGTGGTGCAACAGATATGGTATCGCGCGGGCAGCATGGATGAGCCCGCCGGCGCTACCGGCATCGCCCACGTGCTGGAGCACATGATGTTCAAAGGCACCAGGAGCGTGCCCAAGGGGGAGTTTTCCAAGCGTATCGCCGCTGCGGGCGGGCGCGAGAACGCCTTCACCAGCTCCGATTACACCGCCTATTTCCAGCAGTTGCACAAGTCCAGACTGCCGCTGGCCATGAAGCTGGAGTCTGATCGCATGCGCAACCTGCTGCTGTCCGAGATCGAGTTCGGCAAAGAGGTCAAGGTGGTCATGGAAGAGCGGCGCATGCGCACCGATGATGAGCCGCGCGCCCTGCTATACGAAAAACTGATGGCGACCGCCTATCAGGAACACCCTTACCGGCACCCGGTGATTGGCTGGATGAACGATTTGCAGTCGGCGGGCGTCGGCGATGCCAAAGATTGGTACCGGCGCTGGTATGCGCCCAACAATGCAACGCTGGTGGTGGCGGGCGACGTCAAGGCAGCCGAGGTGTTCGCGCTGGCACAGCGTTACTACGGCGTCATTCCGGCGCGCAAATTGTCCGCGCGCAAGAACTCCAGCGAACCGCCGCAACTCGGAACCAAACGCCTGGTGGTCAAGGCGCCAGCCAAGCTGCCTTATCTGGTGATGGCCTATCATGCGCCAGTGCTGCGCGATCCGGCGCAGGATTGGCGGCCTTATGCGCTGGAAGTACTGGCCGGGGTGCTCGATGGAAATGAATCAGCGCGCTTGAACAAGACGCTGGTGCGCGAACAGCAGCTCGCCAGCAGCACGGGTGCCGGCTATGATTCCAGCGCGCGTGGTCCGGGCATGTTCGTGCTGGAGGGAACGCCCAGCGAAGGGAAGAACGTGACCGAACTGGAGGCGGGCCTGCGCGAGCAAATTGCCCGGCTGGCGCGCGACGGTGTGAGCGAGGAGGAACTGAAGCGTGTCAAGGCGCAGGTGACCGCCAGCGAAGTCTACAAGCGCGACTCGCTGTTCTACCAGGCAATGCAGATCGGGCAGACCGAAAGCATCGGCCTGTCCCACAAAGACATTCCGCTGATGCTGCAAAAACTCCGGGCGGTTACCGCGCAACAGGTGCAGGAAGTGGCGAACGAGTTTCTCAAAGACGACAACCTGACGGTTGCAACGCTCGATCCGCTGCCGTTATCCGGCGAGAGCAAGCGCATGAAGGGAGCGGACCATCATGCGCACTAGAAATTTATTGAGTAATCTGAAAAGGTTTCTGGCGGCAGTATTCCTCGGAGCTGCTTCCACCGCCCTCGCCACCCCGCAAATCCAGCACTGGCAGGCGCCGGGAGGCGCGCGCGTGTATTTCGTGGAAGACCGCAACCTGCCGATGCTGGACGTATCGGTAGATTTTGCGGCGGGCAGCAGTTTTGATCCGGTGGAGAAATCCGGGGTTGCAGGGTTGACGCAAGGCTTGCTCGATCTCGGCGCGGAAGGTATGAGCGAAGATGATATCGCGCGCGGCATAGCTGACATCGGTGCGCAACTGGGCGGAAGGCTGGATGCGGATCGCTCGGGAATATCGCTGCGCACCTTGAGCAGCGCGGCGGAGCGGAACCGGGCGCTGGAGATTATGGCGCGCGTGTTGCAGCGACCGCTGTTCCCGGAAGCCGTGCTGACGCGCGAGAAGGCGCGTCTGATCGCCAACCTGAAGGAAGCGGAAACCAGGCCGGAAAGCATCGCCAGCAAAACCTTCGCCAAAGCGGTATTCGGCGATCACCCCTACGGGCAGGCGGCATCAGTGACCAGCGCCGAAAAAATCCAGCGCGGCGATATCGAAGCGTTTTATCGCACTCATTATTCGGCCCACACTGCCGTGGTCGCCATCATGGGCGATGTGACCCGCGCCGAGGCGGAGGCCATCGCGCAAAACCTGACCGCACAATTGCCGCCGGGTGGCGAGTCCGCGCCCCTTCCGCCGGTGACCATGCGGATCGCGGCAAACGAGCAACGCATCACCCATCCGGCCACGCAGAGCCATATCATGATCGGAGCGCCAGGCATGGCGCGCAACGACCCGGACTATTTCCCGCTCTATCTGGGCAACTATATTCTCGGCGGCGGCGGTTTCGTGTCGCGCCTGATGAACGAAGTCCGCGAAAAGCGGGGTATGGCTTACAGCGTTTACAGCTATTTTGTGCCCACCATGCTGCCCGGCATGTTCCAGGTCGGGCTGCAAACCAAGAAAGAGCAAGCCGATGAAGCGCTGCAACTGGTGCGTGCCACTTTGCGCGATTTTGTCGCCAAGGGGCCGACCGCCAAGGAACTGATCGCCGCAAAGCAGAATATCATCGGCGGCTTTCCGCTACGCATTGACAGCAATAAAAAGATACTCGAATATCTCGGCGTCATCGGGTTTTACGGGCTGCCTTTGACATACCTCGACGACTTCACCGGCAGGGTGGATAAAGTTACAGTCGCGCAAGTTCACGATGCGTTCAAGCGGCGCGTGAACCCGGAAGCGATGGCAACGGTGATTGTCGGCGCTCCCGAGGGAAAAGCGGAACCGGTAAAATAAACAAGCTCCGCATTATCGGCGGCACCCACCGCAGCCGCCAGATCACTTTCCCGGATGCGGAAGGCTTGCGCCCCACCCCGGATCGGGTGCGCGAGACATTATTTAACTGGCTGGGGCAGGATCTGGCCGGCAAGCGCTGTCTGGATTTGTTTGCAGGCAGCGGCGCGCTGGGGTTCGAGGCGGCCTCGCGCGGCGCGGCCTCGGTGGTGATGGTGGAAAATAACCGCGCAACGTTTCGCGCCTTGCAGGAAAATAGTAAAAAACTGGGTTGCGCCAACGTGACGCTGCATTGCGAGGATGGGCTGGGGTTCGCGCGGCGGCAAGATACCGTGCGCTACGATTTGATATTTGTTGATCCGCCGTTTCGGGCCGGAATTTTGCCCGAGGTGCTGCCCTTGCTGCCTGCAAAGCTGGCGGAAGAGGGGCTGGTATATGTCGAGAGCGGCGAGGCGGTCGAGACCGGCGCGAACTGGCGGATTGTAAAGAGCGCGAAAGCGGGCAAAGTGCATTACCAGCTATTGCAAGGGGTAAAGACGCAGCAATGATCAGAGTGGTTTATCCGGGCACCTTCGACCCGATCACGCGCGGCCACGAGGACGTGGTGCGCCGCGCCGCCGGGCTGTTCGGCGAAATAGTGGTAGCGGTGGCAGCCAGCCGCGCCGCCACCCTGTTCGGCCTGGCAGAACGGGTGGACATGGCGCGCGAGGTTTTTTCCGGTTTTACCAATGTTCGTGTGGAGGGCTTCGATGACTTGTTGATGAATTATGTGCGCGCACAGGATGCGCGGGTGGTGTTGCGCGGCCTGCGGGCGGTATCGGATTTTGAGTACGAATTCCAGATGGCCGGAATGAACCGTAGCCTGCACCCCGATGTTGAAACCGTGTTCTTGACCCCGGCGGAACAATACACCTTCATTTCCGCCAGCATGGTGCGCGAAATTGCGCGATTCGGCGGGGACGTGAGCAAGTTTGTTTCACCCTTGGTGGCGGCGCGGCTTGCCGCGAAAAAATTAAAAGCTTGCACGTAAATACTATGTTCTCGCGTATTATTTGCGGGCAAGCCCAAGCTTGAAGTACCCGATTATTTACAGGAGGAAAACATGGCATTGATTATTACCGACGAATGCATCAACTGCGACGTGTGCGAGCCGGAGTGCCCGAACGACGCCATTACGCAAGGCGACGAAATTTATCTCATAGACCCGGACAAGTGCACCGAATGTGTCGGGCACTACGACACCCCGCAATGCGTGGAAGTCTGCCCGGTGGATTGCATCCCCAAAGACCCCGCTCACGCGGAAAGCAAAGAGCAGTTGCAGGCGAAATATGAAAAATTGATGGCGGCAAAAGGCTAGCGCTCGGCCTTTTCCGTGAATTACTGCCGAGATTAACCCGGCACCCCCGTGGTTCGGCCACGGGGGAATTCGGCTCATGCCTTTCCTGGTTCAAGATTCTGGGAGAAAGACCGGATCACCCCATGCGCGACGCGGTGGAGGGGTCGGGAAGCCTCTTGCCGACCTGCCGGTTCGGGCAGCGGTTTCAGGCAGAATTGCTGCGTCAATATCTTGCCGCGCCCCTTTGCAGGATTTCAAGGGTTCGCGCCTGTAGCGGCGCGAACACGGCTTTAATGCTTGAGCTGGCCTGTGCTTATGCCGCCCGCCCAAAGAGTACCGGCAGTCAGCAAATAACCATCCACCTTCAAGCAAATGAAGCCGCTCATCTGCGTCAGGCTGTTGCGCGCTGCCGCCGACCGGATGAGGCTGTAGCGGATCAGCTATCAGCGGCTCAACCCCGCAGAAAGCTGACAGGACGCAAAACAAACCCACGGGAGAACGTATGCGAATTGCACTGATAGCGCTCATGCTTGCCGGATGCTCATCGCTGGAGCAGATCGTTCAGGAGGAACCGGTCGAACAAGGGGCAGCGAAAAAGGAACCCTCCAGGAAGATCGCAGACGCCAAACGCCTCTGCACAAAAAGGTACGGCTATCTTCCCGGCTCCAGCGCGTTTGAGAAGTGCATGGAGGAAAATGCTCCCGGCATGAAATCAGAAATAGACCAAGCCATGGAAAGGGAAGCGATGATCGCCGACGCAAAAGCCCAGTGCGAAAGGGCCGGATACCCAAAAAATACGGATGCCTATTACGAGTGCATCAACACTGCCCTGGAGAATGCTTCGCGGGTAACCAACCAGAAGAAACAACGGAGATAGGCTCCGACGGAGCCGCCGCATAATGTGTTTGGCGCTGCCGGCCCGCATCGTGGAACTGCGGGAAAACGAGTTGGGCGTGGTTGACCTTGGCGGGGTGCGCAAGGAAATCTCGCTGGCTCTGGTCGAAGAGGTGCGGGTGGGCGACTACGTCATCGTGCATGTGGGGTACGCTTTGAGCAAGCTGGATACCGCAGAGGCGGAAGCCACCCTGCGCCTGTTTGCCGAGATGGAAGAGCTGCGTGCAGACGCCGGAAGCGCGCCGTGAAATACGTGGACGAATTCCGCGACGGTAGGCTGGCGCAGAACATCGCGCGCGCGATCACGCGGGAAGCCGATACCGGTCGCAGCTACCGCTTCATGGAATTTTGTGGCGGGCACACGCACGCCATCTCGCGCTACGGCATCGCGGATTTCCTGCCCCCCAACATTCGCATGATCCACGGCCCCGGCTGCCCGGTTTGCGTGCTGCCCGTCGGACGTATTGATCTCGCCATCAAGCTGGTGCTGGAACAGGGCGCAATCTTGTGCAGCTACGGCGACCCCTTGCGCGTGCCGGCATCGGGCGGGCTTTCCTTGTTAAAAGCCAGGGCGCGCGGCGGCGATGTCCGCATGGTGTATTCCTCTACCGATGCGCTCGCCATCGCACGGGCCAACCCCGGTCGCGAAATCGTATTTTTCGCCATCGGTTTCGAGACCACCACGCCGCCGACCGCCATGCTGATCAAGCGGGCGCAAGCGGAGGGGATAAGTAACCTCAGCGTGCTGTGCAACCATGTGCTGACGCCGCCCGCCATCACACACATTCTGCAATCTCCGGAAGTGCGGGAATACGGCACCGTGCCGCTGGATGGTTTCATCGGCCCGGCGCACGTGAGCGCGGTGATCGGGTCGCGCCCCTACGAGCATTTTGCGGAAGAGTACCGCAAGCCCGTCGTCATCTCCGGTTTCGAGCCGCTCGACGTGATGCAGAGCATCCTGATGTTGGTTCGCCAGATCAACGCGGGCCGCGCCGAAGTGGAAAATGAATTTTTTCGCGTCGTGACGCGCGAGGGCAACCGCAAGGCGCAGGCGCTGATGGCGGAGCTGTTCGAGCTGCGGAGCAGCTTTGAGTGGCGCGGCTTGGGCGAAGTGCCCTATTCCGCATTGAAGATACGGGGCGAATATGCCGCCTTCGATGCCGAGCGCCGCTACAACTTGCGCTATATTGCTGCGCCCGACAACCGGGCTTGCGAGTGCGGCGCCATCCTGCGCGGCGTCAAAGAGCCTGCTGACTGCAAACTTTTTGGTACGGTTTGCACGCCGGAAAACCCGGTGGGATCGTGCATGGTGTCATCCGAAGGTGCCTGCGCCGCGCACTATACCTACGGGCGCTTCAGGGGTGCGGCTGTTTCCGCCATATCGTGACGAGCTATCTGAAGGACACCCCCATGCAACCTTGCGACCTGTCGCGGTGGTCGCACGACCACATATTCGATGAGGGCAATTACGCGGCCGAGCGCGGTACCCGCGCCGTGATGTGGATCACCGCCGCGATGATGGTGATCGAGATCGTTGCGGGCTGGTGGTTTAACTCGATGGCCTTGCTGGCAGATGGCTGGCACATGAGCTCCCATGCCGTGGCCATCGGCTTGAGCGCCTTTGCCTACGCTGCTGCCAGGCGCTACGCGAAAGATGCGCGCTTCGCTTTCGGGACATGGAAGATAGAAGTGCTGGGCGGTTTTGCGAGCGCAATTTTCCTGCTGGGGGTTGCCGCCATGATGGTGTTTGGTTCAATCGAACGATTCTTCTCGCCCCAGCCCATCCATTACCTGGAGGCCATGATCGTTGCCACCGCCGGCTTGGTGGTAAATGTTGTCTGTGCTGTGATCCTCGGCAAGGCGCACGATCACCATCACACCGAAGACGCACACCATCACGGCCACGCCAACTATCACGATCTCAACCTGAAATCGGCTTACCTGCATGTCATCGCCGATGCGGCCACCTCTGTTCTCGCCATCGTCGCCCTGGCGGGCGGCTGGATATACGGCTGGTCCTGGCTGGACCCGCTCATGGGGATTGTCGGCGCCGCGCTGGTGGCAACCTGGGCGAAGAACCTCCTTATCGAGACGGGCAAGGTGCTGCTCGACCGTGAGATGGATCATCCCGTCGTGGAAGAAATCCGGGAAGCCGTCGAATCGGGGGCAGAGGCGGGTGGCACAAGGATTACCGACCTCCATGTCTGGCGCGTCGGCAAGGGATCGTACTCGTGCGCATTGAGCATCCTCACCCGTGACGCGGCCCTGACGCCCGAGCGCATAAGGGAGCAGCTCGGCCAGCACGAAGAGATTGTCCACGCCACCATTGAAATCAACCGTTGTGCATGATGAGCACGAACACCACCAAACTAAGCCACCTTCGCCCGCTGGACATCCGTAAAGGGCAAGTTGACCTCACCCATGGTAGCGGGGGGCGGGCGATGGCGCAGTTGATCGGGGAGCTGTTCGGTACGGCCTTCGCCAACGAATATCTTGCGCAGGGCAACGATGGTGCGCTGCTGCCGGTTCCACAAGGCGAGCGCATGGTTATGACCACCGACGCCCATGTGGTTTCTCCCCTTTTCTTTCCCGGCGGCGACATCGGTTGCCTTTCCGTGCATGGCACGATCAATGATCTGGCCGTGATGGGCGCGCGCCCGCTGTGGCTGGCGGCCAGTTTTATTCTGGAAGAAGGCCTGCCGCTGGCGGATTTGCAGCGCATCGTCGGCTCGATGGCGGATGCCGCGCGAAACGCGGGGGTCAGCATCGTAACCGGGGACACCAAAGTGGTGGAGCGCGGCAAGGGCGATGGAATGTTCATCACCACCACCGGGGTGGGCGTAGTGGCCGATGGCCTGGAGCTAGGCGGCAACCGCGCGAGGCCGGGGGACGCCATCCTGCTTTCCGGCACCATCGGCGATCACGGCATGGCGGTGTTGAGCAGGCGCGAGAATCTGGCTTTCGATGCGCCTATCTTATCGGATACCGCCGCGCTGCACGGCCTGGTAGCGGATATGCTGGCGAGCGGCGCGGATATTCGCGCGATGCGCGATCCGACGCGCGGCGGCCTGGCGACCACGCTGAACGAGATTGCGCGGCAATCGGATGTCGGTATGGCTCTCGATGAAGCCAGCATCCCGTTGCGCCCGGCAGTGGAGGCGGCGTGCGAATTTCTGGGTTTCGACCCGCTGTATGTCGCCAACGAAGGCAAACTGGTCGCCATTTGCGCAGAGAGCGATGCCGCGCGTCTGCTGGCCGCCATGCACGCCCACCCGCTCGGCCGCGAATCCGCCATCATCGGCAAGGTGCAGAGCGACCCGCACCGCTTCGTGCAAATGAAAACCCGCTTCGGTGGCTGCCGCATCGTGGATTGGCTCACCGGCGAACAATTGCCACGCATTTGCTGACTGCATATCGCTTGTCCGTTTTCCCCGTTGGCCCACCCAAAAAACAAACCCCGCCACCAGGGCGGGGTTGTTGGAGTGCGGATCGAACAGATCAGCCCAGGTTTTGCTTCCTGCGGCGCGCCGTAAAGCCCAGCAAGCCCAGCCCGGCCAGCAGCATGGCGTAGGTTTCCGGCTCTGGAACGGCGGATCCCGGATTCAGAATGGCAGAGGTAACAAAAATCCCGTCTTCCGGCTGGTTCGGGAATGCGCCTATCCAGGTTTTATCAAACGAAGACGTCGTGCCGTTCCAGGATATGCGGTACATCTGGTGAGTGGTTTCCTCGGTAATGACCGCATCGCCCAGAAGGGAAGAAAACTGGCTTACTCCTGCCTTGATCACGTTGACCCCATAATTGGCCGCATAAAAACCTTCGAGCGGATTGAGGCTGACACCCAAGTTGGTGGGGACGAAACTCAACATTTCCGGAGCATTGAACTGGAGTCCCAAATCGGTCATCGCCCCGCCCGATGTGATCGCATTGAGTCGCCCCGTCCCTTCCGAAACGACCACCAGCGTACCGGAGGAAATGTTGCCGAACTGCTGGGGTGCGAAGTCCAAGCCTTCGGCATCGCCGCCTACATTGGCCAGCAAGGTGGCGGACCCGGCGTTGTTTACCGTGTACACGTTGCCGATGGATGTCGTCACCAGCATGTTGTTGCCGTAACCGCCGAAGGGGTCAAAAGCGATCCCGCGAACGCCGCCAGACAATCCTGAAGCAAACAGCGACTGGGTTGATCCGTCATTGGAGAAGCGGTAAATATTGCCTTCGAACTGCGACCCGGCGAAAACATCTCTCAACCCGAACCCGCCCAGACCGAGCGAACTGGAAACGTAAACTTCGCCCGTGCCGGCAGTGAAGGGTATCGGTGCCCCGAATGCCTGAAGGTTACCGCCGGTCAGGTCGGTCTGATAGAGCCGGTTGTTGTAATAGTTCGAGCCGACGAACTTGTTTCCCGCGTAGGCGAACCCGATGGGTGCCCCGCCCGTGCTGCCGACAAACGAGGTGAATGCGACCTGGGCAAACGCGCTACCCGCCCACATCATGCCCAAGCTTCCCACCAGAACTGCCGCAAATTTGTTTCTCATGTTGGTCACCTCTCAAGTTAAGTTGCTGGTTATTAATTCTAATTCGCTTTCATAATGAGACTAATAGCGCTATCATCCACGATAGGATTCCACAC
>CXWL01113011.1_pt1 | contig 58504 bp, 99 predicted proteins | sample 590931 | NCBI WGS metagenome assembly CXWL01 (sample SAMEA3498368, study PRJEB10139) | groundwater metagenome | biome: water well; material: biofilm material | place: Germany | collected 2015-04-27 | reverse complement strand
GCTTCGTCCTGGCGCTGCGAAAAAGCGAGCAGCGAGATCAGGGCAACGGCTGCAAATACACCGACGATCAGGTTTTGGATGCGGGCGGCGATTTCGTTCATGGTGCGGGTACTCCGGCAATGGTGCAGATCAGTTCAGCCAAGCCGCACGCGGCGAACAAGGAAAGGATCATCAGGCAGGCGCGGGTGGAGTCGTGCGCGCAGAGGCGGCGGAGGGCGTTCATGGCTTGCCAGCGCTGTCATAACCAGCGATGAACTCGTCGTATTGACGGCAGCCGGGGCGCAGACTCCTCAGCGCTGACTCCGTCAACTTCTGCCCGCGTCGCTTTGCATCTTGGCCCGCCCTGAAGAAGAGTGAGGCTTCCTCGACTGGCTTCGGTGCTTGCTCTTGTTCGCTCATCGCTATCTCCTTGGTTGTCTGGTGCCGGTCTTTCCCGGCTGTCATGTGGTGGCCGGGGCGGTCCGTTGATCCCGGCTTACCATTTCGATGGCTGGCCGCAAGCGGCTCCTCAGGTCATACAGCGTGGTAATCCGCTGATCTGGTTTATATAAACGGGCTGTCCAGATGCCCACGGCCTGAACCTACAGGCTTCACCACACAGAGCCAACCTTCGGTACTTTCGAATCCCGAAGCCTTTAGGTAATGGACGTAAGCGCTTACGCTACCCATCCCTACTGCGCCATGACGTTGTTCGCCGCTGGCTCTGTCTGGTGACTGGTTACGCCAGTCAGGCGGTCTGTAACGCGGAGCTGCGAGCCTCACTGTGCCATCGGGTCGGTTTATTCGCTTGACCGGGACTAGCTCGCCTTGTGCTGCGGCGCGAGCGACCGGGAAATCAGGGCGGCCTAAATCCCCAGGTGTGTTCCATGCGCTCATCCTTCGCCATCTGCCGGTCATGTTCGGCGCGGTCTGCCTTGGCCTCGTGTTTATGCATCGCGCACAATTGCTCCGCGCTTGGCAGCGTGTCATCCAGCTTTGCCGACATCAGCACCAGCAGTTCAGCAGACACACATTCGGTCATGGCGATCAGCGAGCCGGGGATGCAAACGTGCTGCACCTCGTAACCGCCTCCGTCCAGCGTGCCGTACAGGTCCAGCTTCAGGCCGTGGTGGTCGTAGCTGGCGCAGAGTAGGGCGCCGAAGGGGTTAATGCGGGCATTCATCGCGCACACTCCGCAGCTTTATCCACCGTGATCAGGTTCCAGCCGAGCTGGCGGCGGATTTCCTCAGGCGTCGGCAGCGGCTTGCGTTCGGCTTGGCGCTGCTGCATGAAGGCGCGGACGGCGAGCTTGTCGGGTTTGGTGGCGAGGGTCATTTGGCACGCTCCGCATCAATATAGAAATCGTCCGTGTCGTATTTCTTCCCGTTGGCGTCTTTGAAGTAGAGCGCGCCGCCGATGTGCTCGGCTTGCAAAAGTCCACACACGTCGATGCGAAACAATCCGGTCTGCACTTCGATATCGTGAACCGGCCAGTCCCATTTCTCGCCGCCGCCGATATTGGCGAAAAGAGGGTGCGGCAAGCTGTTGATGAATTCCATGTCGAGAAGGTCGGCGCTCATTGCAGCAGTCCCGCCACATTCCGCGCCGCCCGGTTGCACTCTTCCGCGCACCGCACGTTGCCGGTCACGTTGGCTATCTTGCTGGCGGCGGCATATGCAATCTCCACCGAAGGAGCGTCGCCAGATAGATATGCAGCCATGGCAATTGCTGCACACTCAGGGCTTATGCGTGGCAATAATTTGAGCGTGGCTTCATCGAACCCTTGCTCACTCGCCATCTCTACTATTCCGACCGATTCAAGGCTGGCAATAAGCCTGCCGAATGTAATTGCGACCTTGACCCGATCTTCGGCGATAGGAAGCGCGACCTTCGTCGCCGGCGGCGCGACGACCTGACCATTGGCTACGATCCGGTCAACCTCGCGAATGGCGTCATCGAAATCTATTTCGAATAACTCGCGGCGAATTCGATGTTCCGAAAAGTGCTCGTGAGCCAGCTTCTCTATAGTCATGTAAGCGTCGACGCGTGCACTCGTATGACTGCGAATGAATCCATTGGGCGAACAAACGGAGAGATTGCTGATCCGCAAATCGGGGTTATTGCTAGCCCCAATTTTGCAGACGCCTTCGCAGACTTCAATTACGTAGACGTGGCCACCAGTGATTGTGGAAAGCGCGCCCATTACAGCCCCACCACTTCGCGGTACTGTGCGGCTGCTGCTGCGATTGCTTGAAGTTCTGCTGGCGACATTTGGCTGGCTCCGGTGTGGTTGTACTGCCGATGGAATGAATCATACACTAGAAAATCTAGTATGTGCAAAAATTTACAAGAAAAACTAGCATTTAGTGATATGCTTCATCCCGTCGCAACATTTCGCGACTTGGGTGCATGGGCAGGGAAGGGAAACGACCGACGCCATGTACTAAGACGCCAAGGAAGCCAGCAGGGGCGAAGCGAGGGTGGATGATAGATCGCGCTGGGGGTGGTGGAAACACCATGAAGTCTGTCAACAAGCGAGGCGTCCGAAAGCGAAAGCAAGGGATGTGTCGTCCTCCACGGAGGCTGGTCTTTATGGCTGGCCTTATGGAGGGTTACGCTCAGCAACCTCGGCTTCCGCTGGGATTATCCCGAGCCTTTGCTCCCGAGCTAGCTACTGAATACCTGCTCTTGACCTGCTACTACAGACTCAAACAGTACCTTTATAGGTATCGACCCCGAAAGTCCGAAAAATGCCCATCGTTGATCTGCAAGTGCCATATGCGAAAAAGGATATCGCCAAGGCGTTGGGCGCAAGGTGGGATATGGACCGGAAGACCTGGTATGCGCCGGCCGGTTCGCAGCTGGAACCGTTTGCCGAGTGGATGTCAGCTGCCGTATGGCTGGCGCAAAACGACCGGCCGAAGGCGAAGTGCAAGGCGGGGAAGAAAAAGGCGAGGGCGCCGAAAGAGCGCATCGACGCCAGTGGTGGCCGGATCACCATCGGTGCCAACTACGTGGAAGCGGTAGGCGCCGTCGGCCTGCCGTGGAAGGTTATTTAATCCCACTGCAAGCATTTTCGAAGAATCTGCTTGCGCTCAATACTTTTCCAATTACAATGCAAGCACAACTTTAAAAGGTGCTTACATGAACAATGCGGATAAAAATGAAAGTAAGGCTATCGGCGGGCGCGCGCGCAGTGCATCACTCACTCCGGAGCAGCGCAAAGAGATAGCGCGCAAGGGCGCTGCCGCAAGGTGGAGTGGGGGCGGGGGCGGAGGATCTGCGCCAAAGGCCACCCATGAGGGCGAGTTGAAAATCGGCGGCGCAGTTATTCCTTGTGCGGTTCTTGACGACGGGCGACGGCTAATCACGCAGAGCGGCTTCATGTTGGCGCTTGGCCGAGCGCGTCAAGCAAAGGGGCGAAGCCATTACGACGGTGACGTCAACATGCCAGCCTTTCTGACGGCAAAGAACATAAAACCCTTTATTTCCAATGACTTAGCCGTGACGTCAAGTCAGGTAGAGTTTCGCACTGTGAAGGGTGCATTGGCCTTCGGCTACCCTGCCGAGTTGCTGCCAAAGGTCTGTGAAGTATTCCTCAACGCCGAGGCGGCCGGCAAGCTCTTGCCAATCCAAAAACACATAGCCACCCAGTCTAGAATATTGATCATCGGCCTTGCTAGTACGGGCATCGTAGCGCTCGTTGATGAGGCGACTGGCTACCAGGCAATACGCCCGAAGGACGCCCTGCAAGCGTATCTGGAGCAGATCATCAGCAAGGAATTGGCGGCTTGGGCCAAGAAAATACCAGATGAATTCTATGAGAACATCTACAAGCTTCGCGGATGGGTTTGGCCGGGGATGGGGAAAAATCGATACAGCGTCGTTGGCTCTTACACTCTCGATCTAGTCTATGACCGCCTAGCCCCGGGACTACTACCTGAATTGATAAAGAAGAGCCCTAAGGATGAAAATGGGAATAGGCCGCATAAGTTGCATCAGTTCCTTACTGCTGATATCGGGAATCCCATGCTGTCTCAGCACATGCATTCACTGATCATGTTTCAGCGCCTAGCGATCGCCAACGGCTACGGCTGGAAAAGATTCATGAAGATGGTCGACCAAGTTCTCCCTAAGAAGGGGAGTAATTTAGAAATCCCCGCAGACATCATGGACACGGACCAGTCCGACTAGGCATGGCGCACCCCATCATCCTGGCGTGCCACTGCGCCTTGCTATCGTTTGAATATCGATATCATAGTGATCAAGAAGGCAAAGAACGCGACGATGGATATCCATGTTCCGACCTGGCTGATATGGGCCTTCTGATCCATTGTCAGCGCCGGCATCGAAGTTCCACAATGCGGGCACACTTGCGCCGTGTGCGAAATTTCCTTCGCACATTCCTTACATGGCATTAATCCCATTTCTCATCATCCTAAAATCGGCAAAAGCGTGCCGGCTAGATTACTTCAGAGCAAGCCTTGCGGACCTCATCTCAAAAAGACTCTTTCCTGCACAGTTCGAGTTCCATGATGGGCTGTTGCGCTGCATCTTTCCACCCACATAGGCGACGTGCTCTACATTCATGCCGCCAAACCCATTTCGGGCGCGGTACTCGACGCACACAACACTTCCATCATCGTTCGCTAGGATCTCATCCCACTTCAATGACTCCGGCTCGCGAAGTGACGCCTTAATTGCAGTAAGCACGCGAACAGTCATAACAAAGCGGGCCGCAGATTTTGCCTCGGCAACTGGATCAACAGGGACTTTCGCGGCTGGCTGGGATTCATTGTTGGCCGCGAAGATCGTAGATCCCACCGCGCCCGCGAAGACGGCGCCAATAGCCCATGTTATCAAGCTAGTTTTCTTGGGCGGCTCCGCGCCGCAACTTGGGCACTTGGTCGCCTCAGTGCTGATTTGCTTCGAGCATTCGCGGCATGCTACAAGTGCCATCTTGTCTCCTTGGTTCGGCAGGGCGTGCCGTTGCGCAACTGCATGATACCCTGCAATGGATGGCAAAATACTATCGAATTGTCACGATAAAGACGCTATTTTCTTGGACTGATAGCGTCAATAATCTGCTGGACCATTTCTTGAGTCTTGGCGTTCTGCTTGGCGATATCCACCAAGGTAGTGCCCTTTGGGTGCGCCACTAGTCTCGCAATGATTTCAATGTTCATCGCATGGCCGGCAATCTTCGCGGTCTCTTTGATCTCACTATGTAAATCGACAGGGAGGCGGATTGTCGTGACGACATCTTGTTTTTCTGGCTTCTTCTTCATCGCGCGATTTTTGCGCGTTTCTGAGCGCCAGTGTTGTAGTTGGCTTGACTTTCAAGCCAATTTTTTATTTTTGGTATATTTCTCGCAATTTACTCTACTGCAGCGCAATCCTACGCTCGCCTATGAAGGCAGGTCAAATTGTGATATTTGAGTGACTTTTCGATCTAAAACTAGATAGCAAAAGTAGTCCTAATCGGCACTTTCGGTAGTGAAATTGCCATCTATAGTTTCCCATCGAACAAAAATCTATAACGGTAGAAATGAAAAACTTGGACCGGTGGGTGGCAGCTTACATAGCGATGGATAATGAGGCGAGGAATGACCATTTGATATTTGCGGAATCTTCGGCCCGTGCACACCCGGCACGGCGAACCTCGGCCTTACGTCTTGCCGCTAGCAGCGACAGCATCGCTTCCGGTCCGAAGTGCCTCGATGAGCCGCATAACCTCCCCGCGCTTACGCTCGTTGAAGGAGTAGTAAAGCTCAAGTAGCCTAAACGCGTCGCCGTCCATCCATTTTGGAGGCGATACTTGTGCCAGGGCGGTAGTTTCCACAGCACGTGACGGCCCCTGGTCATCTACGACTTCTTGGCCAGTACCATTAGACAGCCACTCCGATGTCGTTTTGAGGGTAGCCACAACAGCCGGCATGCGAGGCCTGGTTGGCGCAGTCCCACCCTCCTTCTCCCATTGTTGCACCGCCTGCCAAGTCACCTTGACCCCATGGTTCTCCCATAGCGCCTGCGCGAACGCCTCTTGGCTACTGAAAAGCGCCATTCGACGGTTTCTTATTCTGGTGTGAATGCTCATTTCGACACTATGCCTACAAGATTTTATTGCGGCTACACAGATTTTTCTTGTGTATGCTAGTTTTTCTAGTACAATCAAGCCCATGACTACTAATCGACCAAACGAAGCGCTCGCAAGCGCGATCGCAAAGTACCCCTCGCTGAAGGCTTTTTCAGGGGATCTCGGCGTTCCATACCAGACCGTCCAGCAGTGGATGAAAAATGGCGTGCCTGCCGAGTATTGCCCGCAAATCGAAAAAATGACCGGGGGTGATGCTCTGTGCGAAGACCTAAATAGCCGGGTTGATTGGACCTACCTGCGCGCCACGCCGAAGCCGATCAAGCCCCGCCGCGCGCCCCGCAAGACCCCAACCCTACCGCCCTGACACCTAGCGGCCTTATCCAGCATCAACAAAACCACTTTCCTAGTAACCCGCCACACCCAGGAGAACCACATGACTACCCGCCACATCACGCAAAAGACCCTGTTGGACGACGCCGAAATGGCTCGCCTTCTTGAACTCTCCGCCGCCATGCGTCGCCAGCGCGGTCCGCTGATCCGCGACCTGATCGACGCAGCCTACTGCGACATGAAGGTTGCCATGCACGCTGCGCCATGCCGACAGAGCCATGGTATCGGAGCGCGCATCAACCGCGAAGGGCCACGACACGGCCATTTCGCGAGCAGGCGCCGACTCGTACTGCCCAGTCGGGTGCCTGGTGGCGCTCCCGATCCGCACTTGCGGGTTTGATGGATTCCGACTGCGCAGCCGGCCCGCCAATTCAATGAAAGGACAGGATGGAAAGTGAGCAGAAAGCGCGAGACAAAGTAGTTAGCAGAGCATGCGACTGGCTCGCCAGCCGGAACGCGAAAAACGGTCTGGCTGGCGCAGCGAAAGAGGTGGCAAAAGGCCGGCAGCGCGCAGCAGAGAACGCGCTCGCCGAGGCTGTCGAGAAGCTACGGAAATTCGAAAACTGACGCGGCCGATTGAGTCGCACCAACAACAAAAATTAAGGGGAATCAGATGAGCAAGGAATCCAAGTACAACCCGAATGGCCTGCTGGACGAGGCATCGATCCTGGTCGGCGCCAAGAACGACGCGGCCCTGTCGCGGGTATTCGGAGTTGCCCCACCAGTTCTCTCGAAGATTCGCCACAACCGCCTGCCGGTCGGGCCTAGCTTCGTGCTGAAGTGCCATGAAATCGCGGGCATGACGCTGCCGACAATCCGCTCGTTTATCGGCGGGCAGGCATGAGCCGCGTAACTAGGGGTGCCGTGAGCACTGCGCTTGTACTGCGTAGTTGCAACGCCGATATGTCGAGCCAAAACGGATTTATTTGGCCTGGCGTCGGCGAAGTTGCGACCGCGCCGGATTGGATTGCCAATGATGAATGCGGGGCTGGACTCCACGGTTGGCTGTACGGTCAAGGTGATCACTCGTGCAGCAGCTATTTGGACGCAACGTCAAAGTGGCTTGTAGTGGAAGTCGAGGAGGCTGGGATCATCATGCTCGGCGGGAAGTGCAAATTCCAAAGCGGGGCGGTGCGCTTCGTCGGAAGCAAGGTTGACGCCGCTACGTTCCTGATCGCCAACGAGCCGCGATCCGCAAACGTCGCCGTGATCGGCGCGTGCTTGATGGTCGGCGATAACCAGGCTGTCGCCGTTGGCGCGCTCGGCACCGCCACAGCAGGCAACAGAGGCACCGCCACAGCAGGCGACAGCGGCACCGCCACAGCAGGCGACAGCGGCACCGCCACAGCAGGCGACAGCGGCACCGCCACAGCAGGCAAGAAGGGCGAAATTCGGATCAAGTATTGGGACTCCAAGAACGATCGCTATCGCACCAAGATCGGATACGTCGGCGAGGAAGGTATCGCGGAAAACGTTACCTATCGCCTGGACGACAACCACAACTTCGCCGCCGTCTAGTGCGCAAACTCCGCCGTACTTCTAAACCCTAGATTTTGGAGACATTCCATGTCCATCAAAGACACAATAACGCCCGCAGAACAAGCCGACCCTGCGCCGCATCAACAACCCCCTTGCGCCAGCGCATACCTGATGCGCCATGCTAACCAGGTTCGCTCGACGTACTTCGCCAACGTGCGCCGCGATGTGATTGCTGCGAGCGGGGAAATCGAATCATGACCGCCCGCATCCCACAATCCAACCTGGCAGCCTACAAAGCCGCCGCGCTGATCCATGAAGCCGGCACCATCCCGCGCACTGAGCTTTTCACGCGCGTCCATTTCAGCAACAACACATCGAATCGCAACCAGATTCTCGGGCGCGCAATCGAAAGCGGCTGGCTGATCGAAACTCCCGATGGCGTCACGCTCGGCGCTGACGCTAAGGCGAATTTCGAAAGCCTTGAGCAACCAAGTAAGCCAAAGTATATCGGGCAGATCGCGACTTCGCGGGCATCGAACGCATACGACCGCCCTCCGCTTTCCAAGCGCTTCATTCCAAATTCGCGCGGAACACGCGATGATGTCCCGGCGTTCTCGTTGCGCTCGGGCGTCAGTTTCTACACGCAGGCATGACTATGGAACTTACCGCCCAAGCTGTCGCAATCGCTCACCTGACCGCCGAGAACAAGCGTCTCGCCGCTGAAGTTGAGCGCCAAGCCCGCGAGATTTCGGTAATGCGTGCGATGCAGACAGTCGTTGATGCGCGTGTAGTCATGGCGCACCCATCGAATCCGCGATACGCACCCGGAACTTATGGCGCACTCGGGAGGCGCACATGAGGCCGCCAGGGCAAATCAAGTCGCGAGTTCGCGCCTACCTGGAGCGCCATCTTCGCGCCACCGATAGGAAAGTCGCCAAGTTCATCCAGATGGCACCGGAAACCGCATATCGCTATCTCTCGGAACTGTGCGATGACGGCGTTGCGCATCGGACGTACGAGGGCAATCCAATGGGCGGCGGGCGTACCGTGACATTCAATTTCGGGCCGAAGCCGTTGCGCATCGATACTTTCGATGTTCGCACGGCAGTCAAGACTTGGGCGCCTATGCGGACTGTCGATCCTTGGATGCTGCCGAGGGAGTTTTTTCAATCGAATGGGATTACCGCATGAAGCGCGACACCTTCACGATGTCACTGGACTTGGGCCGGGAACTCATTATCGATAATTTTGCCGGGGGCGGCGGAACGTCGACAGGTCTTGAGCGCGCTTTCGGTCGTCCGGTTGATATCGCCATCAACCACGATCCAGAAGCGCTGGCCATGCATGCCATCAACCATCCGCACACGAAGCACTTGTGCGAAAGCGTTTGGGATGTCAATCCCATCGAGGTGACGGGAAATCAGCCGGTTGGACTCGTGTGGCTGTCGCCTGATTGCAAGCACTTCTCCAAGGCGAAGGGCGGCACGCCAGTTCAAAAGAATATTCGCGGCCTGGCTTGGGTCGGCATGCGATGGGCCGCGACAACGAAGCCACGCGTCCTGATGCTCGAAAATGTGGGCGAATTTACAACGTGGGGGCCTCTGAAACAGGTATTGGTGCGAAAGCGCGATGTAGCGGGGGATTTGCGCGAAACCTTGGAGTGGATGCCAGATCCGGCGAAGAAGGGCAAGACGTTCGATAGCTTCGTGCGTCAACTGCGCGGGCTGGGCTACGCAGTTGACTACAACGAGCTGCGCGCTTGCGACGATGGCGCGCCAACGATCCGCAAACGCCTGTTCCTGATCGCTCGCCGGGATAATCGGCCGATCTACTTTTCTGGTCACTCGCACAAGGGGCCGAACACGCCTGCCGTTTTGGGTGGCAAGGCGCTGCCGCACCGCACCGCCGCCGAGTGCATTGACTTCGACCTCCCATCGGCCAGCGTCCTGACGCGTAAGAAGCCGCTGGCTGAAAATACCATGCGCCGCGTCGCAAAGGGCCTGTGGCGATACGTGCTGAACAACCCGACGCCGTTCATCGTCGGCGCTGGCGGGCCGGTATATTCTGGTAAGCCGGTTCCGCTCAGCCAACCATTTGGCACGCTCACGACAGAGAATCATCGCGCCCTGGTGCAGCCGATCCTCGCGCCATTCATCGGCGAGCATGCGAACGGTAGCAACCAGCGCAGCATGGCGGCCGACGAGCCATTGCGGACGATCTGCGCCCAGGTCAAGGGCGGTCATTTCTCAGTTATCGCACCGACGCTTGCCCCGATGCGCGGCACAAGCGAGGCGCACCTTGGTGGGCATGACATCCTTGCGCCGCTGTCCACGATATCCGCAGGCGGCACGCATCACGGCTTGGTCGGCGCGAACCTGATCACTATCGGCTACGGCGAGCGCAAGGGGCAGGACGCACGAGTCCATGACATCAAAGCCCCACTCGGGACCGTGGTCGCTGGTGGCGTAAAGCATGCCCTCGTTACCGCGTTCATGGAGCAGGCCAACGGCGGCTTTTACGATGGGGATGGGCGCTCGCTGGGCATTCCGCTTTCAACGATCACATCGGCCGGCAGCAATCAGCGCCTCGTAACCGCCTACTGCATCAAGTATTACAGCAGCGGCGGGCAGTGGCAGGGGCTTGACGTGCCGATGCACACGCTGCCAACTAAAGCGCGGATGGGTCTGGTGCAGGCGGTCCAGGTGCGGCTTGATTGCATCGATCCCGAATACCGCGAGCGCGCCCGCCAGTGCGCTGAGCTATTGCACAAGTACCTACCGGAGCACTTCCCGGAACCGGCCGAACTAGTACTGATTGGCGATTGGGTCTTGGTCGACATCACGCTCCGCATGCTCAAGCCGCGCGAGCTGTTCAGGGCGCAGGGCTTCCCCGAAAACTACATCATCCACGAGATTCCAGATCCGGCGCTGCTGTTCAAGGACGGCAAGCAGGTCGGCAATCCGCTGACCGTGCCGCGCATACCGTTGACCGGGACCGCCCAGGTACGCATGTGCGGGAACAGCGTTTCTCCGATTCAGGCTGAGGCACTTGCAAGGGTCAACTTCACTCACGAGCTGGCGATGGTGGCCGCATGAATGGCGCCGGCCAATCCGCGAACTCCCGCCACCCGATGAATTGCAGCCCCGGCCTACGATCCGCCACGCGCCAGTGTGCCGGGCCGTGTCGGCGGTCGCGCAGTTTGCGTCAGTTCGTTGGCAATTCCACCTTATGTTTGATCTGTACTCGGAGGCTGCCAAATGCCAAAGCTGTTTGAGGTTGAAATCATCATCCGCGCGGTTATCGTAGCCGACGACCTCGCCGATGCCGTGAGTGTCGCTTACGAACAGTCCAGCAGGATCGTACGCGATGACCCGCTTGATGATGTCGATGTGGTGTGTGAATTCAAGGTGGGCGACAGGCTACCTGACTCGTGGACGGAAGCTTGCATTCCATACGGCGAGCATGACGACCAATCTATTGCGGAAATCCTTGCCGCGCAGCCGCCAGTGATTGAGCCCGACACCAAGACAATCGACATGTTTGCCGGGGTCGCGTCATGACCCGCGAAGAAGAAATCTACCTCACCTACATCGCCGCCGAAAAGGTGTTTGCTGATTTCGCGGCAGATGTCGTCATCGTTGTTAAGCAATATCGGTTCCTGATGGCGCGGTGTGGTGTGGGACGCGTATGAGAGCCAACGAGGAAATGCTAGATCATTTAAGTGATCTTTCGGATGCTGAATTGATGGAATCCACAAAGACAGCACTTGATGATCTGACGAATGCGTCGAGAGAGTGCCCCAATAGCGAATGGCACGAAGCCTGTTTTGCTGGCGCAGTCATCTACGCAGCCGAACTGAAAAAGCGCGGACTGACGTTCGCAACCAGACACTAGGACCAGCATGCCGATCAAGCCTGAGAACAAAGCGCGCTATCCGGCGAACTGGAAGGAGATTCGCGCCGCCACTTTGAAGCGCGCCGCCGACTGCTGCGAGCAATGCAAGGTGCCGAATCATTCGCGAATCGCTCGCGGCGATGGTGCTGACATCGATACATATCAGATGGACGACGCCAATGTGTACTGCGTGAACACTGGCGCGCATCTTGGCCGCAAGCGCATGAGCGACTACACCCTGTTACGCATGGTCGATATCGTGCTGACCATTGCGCACCTCGACCACACGCCAGAGAACTGCGATCCGGCGAACTTGCGCGCGTGGTGTCAGCGTTGCCACCTTCGGTATGACGCCGCACACCATGCCGAGACTGCGCGGGCCACACGCCGCGCTCGCTGCGCCATTGGGGATATGTTCGCATGACCCTTAAGCGCTCCACCATGCCGCCGCGCAAAGCTCCAATCCGCACCAGCCGGCCGACAGGCATCCTGGCGCAGGCGTCGCACCAAAAGATTGCCAAGATGCGAGTGCGGAAGTGCGCCGTCAAGACCTGCCGCAAGCCGTTCGAGCCGCGCTCAGCATGGGCTAAGGCCTGTTCGCCAGAGTGCGCGGCCATCGTGGCGAAGGTTGCGCGCGAGGCAGATGAGCGGAAGGTGGGCAAGGCAAAGCGCGAAAGCCTGAAAAGCAGGGCCGATTGGGAGCGGGAAACGCAAACCGCAGTCAATGCCTACGTGCGGCTGGTGCGCGACGCTCACCTGACCTGTATTTCATGCGGCCGGTGGCATGACGGACAGTGGCACGCCGGGCACTACCTCTCGCGGGGCGCGCGGCCAGGATTGCGGTTCGTGGAGGCGAATATTGCGAAGCAGTGCATGCCTTGCAATGTCCACCTCTCGGGGAATCAGGTTAATTTCCGTATCGGCCTTGTCGCTCGCATCGGGCTTGAAGCGGTCGAGGCACTGGAATCAGATGACGCGCCGCGAAAGCACAGCATCGAAGAGCTCAAGGCGCTCAAGGCGCACTACAAGGCCAAGTTAAAGGAGTTGGGCAAATGAAGGCATCGGACGCAAAGCAGTTCATTGGCAAGCTGGTTAGCTATGAGAAAAGTGAGTGGAGTCGGCCTCGCTTCGCAGTCGTGCAAGAGGTCACGGGGCGAAACATTATCACCGAGGATGACGCGCTCTGGGCTCCTGATATCCACAGCATGCAGTTGGTTGAGCCGCAGCCAGGGCCCGTCGAGTGACCCTCAACACCATCAGCCCGAACTGGGAAGGCGAATACGCCACCCCAATCGACCCTAACGCCATCAGCTTCAAGATCGCGCCAGCTGTCGACGGTTGCATGGGCTGCTGCTTCCTCGGCCAGCGCACAGCCGTGTGCCGCCGCGCTTCGGAAATAGCCAAGGATGCCGGCGGTTTCGATTGCGACGAACTGCTACCGGATGGCCGCGCGGTGATTTACCAGATTCAGAAAGTCGATCCGCGTCAAGTGTGTCTGTTAGGCGCAGGACCGGCGAGTGCAATCGCCAGCCTGCTAAACAATAACTAGGGGAACTAATCATGTCTGAAAATAGTATAGCAGTAGCGCATACACCGGGACCATGGACGCTTGCGCACGATAGGCCGATGTTTGGTTGGTGGCATATCCGCCAAGACCCGCCGAACTGGAACGGACAGGGGTATCAAGCGATATGCTCTATCCCCTCCGAGCGAAAGGGCAGCCACTACGGCGACATGTTTGCAGCCAATGCGCGCCTGATCGCCGCTGCGCCGGAACTGCTAGAGGCGCTAAATAACATCCTTGTCGGCATGGAGGCTTCGGGCGGGTGGGCGGGCGACGATGGTCTGTTCGCTGCTGGTATGAAGGCCTACAACAAGGCAGTTGGAGTCCGCCCATGCTGACCGCTTCCGAATACCTGGCCTACGCCGAATACTTCCAGCACGCGGCTGTCGTGATTGCCATCGCCACTGCCATCTGCTTCTGGGTTGAATATCTGGGGATGGATGCGGAGACGCCATGACTAAAGCCGCCCAACTCAAAGCCAAGCCCCCAACCTCCCCGCACGCGAACCTTCGCGCCGTCGAGCGCATCGGCACCACCAAGTCGGAAAGCGCAGTCTGGCGCGTCGAATGTACTTGCGGCGCAAGATTTCCGGCAGTGGCACATGGATTCCGAATTGGGCAAACCAAGTGCTCACGCTGCCAGCCTTGTCCCGGCGACGCGCAGGCCATCGAAATCCTGATGCTGCTTCCGACAACCTATGACGCGCTCGGAAAGAAGCTCTGCGCGCCACCTGAAACGGTCAAGAGCCGAGTCCGGACGATGAAAAAGAATGGACTTTGCCACACCGGCCGCTGGCGTCGCCCGAGTTGGGCAGGTAGCTTTCAGCCGGTAATTGTCGCCGGACCTGGCGATGACGTACCTTGCAAGCTCGTCGCCGGCACCAATGCCGACCACAAACGCACGTACCGCAAGCGCGTCAAGAAGGCTGTACATACAGCCGCGAATGGCGGCAAGGAGGATGCGCGGTACTCACGTCACATCTCGCTGTACAGGGCCGATCAAACGGCTAAGCGAGCGCGCAAGGAGCCGCATGGGCCGTGGGCAGCGCTATTCACGAGCGTGCAGCAAGGAGGTCGACCATGACGAGGCACAAAGACGCCGCCCTTTTCGACGGCATCCCCGACGACCTGATAAACGACTTCGCAGCGGTTCGCCGCGCCAAGAAAGCGCCGATCACCGCGACCGCAATCAATGGCATCAAGCGGGAGGCTGCGAAGGCGGGCATCACGTTGGAAGCCGCTATCACGATGTGTGTGGAGCGCAACTGGCAAGGGTTCCGCGCTGAATGGGCGCTCCGGGTTGAGGATAGCGGGCAGCAATCCCAGCTTGGTAAGGCGGGGCAGGCAACGGCCACAGCGGCGCAGGAATGGATAAGGAGTCGCGGGAATGGTTGACTCCGACGAGGCTAAGTTCGCCGCGCTGCTGACAGGCATATCCAGCTACTACCGCACTTCCATATCAACGGTGGCAATCGACATCTATTGGGACGGACTGCGACAGTTCGACTATGCGGCAATTGAGCGCGCGTTCCGGCAGCACACGCAGTTGCCGGACAAGGAAGGGCATTTCATGCCACAGATATCCGACATCAAAAAGATGATGGGTGGCGGAACTGCAGATCAAGCCTCGTTGGCATGGTCGAAGGTCAACAGGGCCGTCCATCAGATCGGGCCGCATGTCGACGTAGTGTTTGACGATCCGCTTATTCATCGCGTACTAGACGACATGGGCGGCTGGTCGCCACTCGGCAGCAAGGAGGAAAAGGAGTGGCCGTTCATCGCCAAGGAGTTCGAGAACCGGTATCGCGGCTACAAGATGAACGGACAGACGCCGGACTATCCGCGCGTGCTGGTCGGCATAGCGAACGGGCAGAACGAGGCGGCAGGGCGTCCAAAGCTCGGAGTGCGGCTGATTGGCGATAAGGATATGTGTCTGGGCGTGATGGGCGGAGGCGCAGCGCCGGCACTGGAGGGCGCATGAGTCGCGGCCTACTCTGCGGCAAGCGCAGTCCACTCCCATCGGTTGAGCTATTGCGAGATCGCCTTACTTACAACTCGGAAACGGGGGAGTTGCACTGGAAGGCCAATTTTGGAACCGCCAAAGCGGGCGGTGTCGCCGGCACACTTGGCAATCGCGGGTATTTGAGTCTTGTTGTAAAGGGCAAGCGAATGTATGCGCATCGCCTAGCGTGGATTCTTACGCATGGGGCATGGCCGCTACAAGATATTGACCACATAAACGGAAATCGCTCCGATAACCGACTCATTAATCTCCGTGACGTTTCTCGGAGCGTGAATCTACAGAACATTCGTCACGCCCGCCCAGACAATCGAACCGGCTTAATCGGAGTGACATTTACCCAAGGAAGATATCGCGCCGCAATTACGCTGAACCGAAAGGTGTATTACCTCGGATCGTATGTGCTCGCACGGGACGCGCATGCCGCGTATCTGGCGGCGAAGCGCGAAATTCACCCGGGAGGGATGTTATGACGCGCCATGGTCTATGTGTCCTGTGCGGCCACTTCAGCCTGAAGGACTCGCCCGAAGCCGCCCACGGCATCGGCCGCTGCCACGGCTACGACGGACACGTTGCGCCGGTTGAGCCCTTCGTCCGCTGGGACGCGCCGACATGCATCCTGTTCGGCAAAGCGCCGGATATGGCGAAGCGGTTGCAGTGGATGGAAGTTCGGAAGCGGAAGGAGACGGAATGAAGAAGCGCAGCAAGTACCGCCCGAAGCCCTGCGTCCTGCCGCTTGGCATGCGCAAGGCAATCGAAATGGAAATGCCCGGCTACCAGGCGTCAATGGCCCTCGGCCAACCCCACTTCTGCGAGCAGCACGTCTACGACCTGCTATCGAACGCCGACATGGTGCGCCGCATTGCGCCAGATGGTCACGAGATATTGCCAGTGGCGGACGCGATGGTGCGGGCGATCTGCGCGATCCAGCAGCGCGCGCAAACAGGCAAGTTGGGTGTCACTGGCGACGAATTGAAAGTCCTGCGCGAAGGCGTCGGGCTGACCATGGACTATCTGCGCACGGTGCCGAATGTGGCGATTGACCGGGCGGCTAGGGCGGCGCTGGCGGAGTTTGATCGGTGCGGTGCGTTACGAGTTTAAGGCAAGCGGCGCGCCGATGAGCGCTGCACAATCGAAAGGAATCACATGAGTTATTCATTCAGCATCAGGGCCGCAAGCAAAACTGCCGCGAAGGAGGCGTTTGCTGCGAAGTTTGATGAGACCGTCGTCGCCCCGCAGCCGGTGCATGCATGTGACCGCGCCGCAGTGCTGGCCAACGCCAATGCCGCAATCGACCTGCTGGCCGAGGACGATGCTAAGGATGTCGCCGTCACGTGCAACGGCTATGTGAGTTGGTCCAAGGGTACTACTCCTGAAACGGCGGAGTTCAGTACGGCATCGATCAGCGCGAGCGCGAGCCACGCCAACCGCGAGTAAGTCAACCACCGCCGCCCGCGCGCTCCGGGCGGCAATTCAAGGGGATGAGATGGGATTCAGGACTGTCGTAATGCTGAGTAACGATCAAGCGCACGAATGGATGGCTGACGCGGAGCTTGGGCGGAAGATTGCGCACGCGATGAATAACGCCAACAGCAAGGATCGCAGCGCCGAAGTTGGCAACTATGGGCGCGTTGTCGAATGTGTCCATGGTGACTGCCAATCGCTGGCCGTGCTGGATGGCTATACATCATGCGAAATCGTGGCCGTAAAGCTCTGGCAGCGCAACGAGCCGCCCAGAGATGTTGCATTAAAGCTCATCAAAGAGGCGGCGAATAGCCGTGGCTACCGCCTCGTCAAGCGGACAAAGTAACAGGCCGCGCACCGTCTGCGCGGCAATTGAAAGGATGGGTATGGAAGACACGCACGAAATGCTGACGTTTGCGCCGCTTGAGGCGAAAGAGTCGAACCCGAAGGATGTCGTCGGAATCCGCAAGGCCCCGATGTCCACCGTGCCGACCGTGGTACTTGCGGAACTAGGCGTGGCTATGCTGGAGGGAGCGCTCAAGTACGGCCGACACAACTATCGCGCCGTAGGCGTCAGCGCATCGGTCTATTTTGATGGCACGCTCCGCCACTTGTTCGACTGGTGGGAGGGCGTCGACATCGACAAAGATTCGGATTTATCGCACGTGACTAAGGCCATCGCATCCCTGGTGGTTCTGCGCGACGCGATGATTCAAGGGAAATTCACCGATGATCGACCGCCATCATCAAAGGAGTTTTACACCGATCTAAACGCTCGTTCCGCAGCACTGATTGACCGTTACGCCGACCGAAAACCGCGCCACTACACCATCAAGGATGAACTATGAATCAAACCCGACTCGGATCGCTGATCGAAACTATGGTCAATATCATCATTGGTTTTAGCATCAATTGGACGGCGAATATGCTGATATTCCCATTGTTCGGATTTCACATTTCACCCGGCGCTAATTTCGTGCTCGGGCTGATCTATACCGTCATCAGTGTAATTCGCAGCTACTGTGTGCGGCGCTGGTTTAATGCGCGACTTCACCAAATGGCACAGGCAGCAGCCGCCGCGATGGCGAGATGACGCAACCGCGCCACACTCATCAATAAAAGGTGTGTGATGATCGCTAAAATTAGGTGGTTTGTGGTACGCTGCTTAGACCGTATTTTCCTAGGGCTGCAAATGAACCTCTCTGACGTGGCATTCTTCCCATCGGCAAATGCGCGCCGGGTTCGCCGCAGCGAGGTATCGTCGGCAGCGTTCATGAAGCCGGATGGGCTGGATCTTTGCCTGGATTGCTGGAAGTCATGGATGCGCCGCAACGACACTGACCTTGGCATTAAGTCGCAATCGACGCTGAAGGCCGACAGCGACGGATATGGCGGCGAGGACACATCGCAGATGCGCCGCGATAACGAAATTGCCGAGGCGACCGATGCGATGATTCGCAGCTTGCGCAGGTCGTATCAGTGGGCGATCAGGCGCAAGTGCAGCATCGTTCGACACGACGTATGGAACTTCCCACAATTGGACTACATGACCGAGGCGGCGGATGCTTGTGAAGAATTGGAGAATAAATTGCGCAACAATGTTGCAACCAGACTGCTTTGGTGATAGAGTGGCGTCACTGGCTGCTTCTCCTATGGAAAAGCAGCTTTTGCATTTCTAGACCTCGCTCACCGTGCAGATAGCATGGGAGCCCCAAAGCCCGCACCGAAAGGATCGCGGGCTTTTTTATTGCCCGGAGGATTCATGCGGTTCTACGAACAGGAATTCGACGGGCGCACGATCATTAGCGACCAAATCGTAGCCAAGGCCGATTCTGAGGGTGATCGCGTAATGCGCGACATCGACGCTGACTGCTGGATCGACGCAAAGAAGCGGTTCGGCTACATGCTCAGCGCTGTCCAAGAGTGGCTACTGGACGAGTTCTACAAAGAGCGCGAGAGGGCTATGCGCGGAATCGCCAAGGTTTAGTCCAAATACGTCCCTGCCCGCTGCGCCCGATCATGTGCCGGATACGCAAGGCGGGGATTTCTCGTTGAGGTAGCCATGACCGCGCCACCAACCGAGCCCGGCGAAAGCATCCCGACCGAGCAAGACGCCCTGGTCGCCTACCTTGTGAATTTCTACCGCTATTCAGTGGCTCAGGCGCGCGCGGTCATTGAATCGCAAAAGGACGGCGATGAGTTACCAGAAGCGATCCAGCACCGAGCGTGAGCCGAGTAGCTACGAAGCCCTTGTCGTGGGCGCGTTCGTCGCGCTGGTGGGCGCTGGCGTCGTCTTGGCGGTGTGCGAGCTGGCGTATTTCACTGGGCGCACGTTCGGCTGCGTCTAAGAATTCCCCGTTGGGGATGTAGCGGCAGTCGGGCGATCTCGACTGCAAGTGCCTGCTGGGGTTCCGGCGGGCCAGCAGAGAAACCCTCGAAAGAGGTCGGCCGGGTTGATCGCCGGTTGTTGTCGCCTCCCTCTGTGCCCGGCCGTAAGGCGGCGTCTCAAGGTGGTGATTTTCTCAGTAGTACGGGCACCTGAGGCCGATAGATGCGACCCGTCATCGAATAGGCCGACCTCTGACGTTGGAAAAATTTACGCATCAAGCAGTCGAGCGCAGCCACAAGCTGCGTGCTGCCGCAAGGCGAACGACCCGGATCGCTGAAAGCCGGATGAACATAAGAATTGTCGTAATCCCATCCATGTGATGGCGTGTTGGACGCGGGTTCGAATCCCGCCAGCTCCACCAAAAGCAGTTATTCGATAAATTCGAGCAACTGCTTCTGATGGGGCTGTACCGGTCTCGACAGCGCGCAGCAGCGGAAGATGGCGGCACGGTAGGCGACGACCGTAAATCGAGCAAAAGCAGAAATGCAAACGACGCAGAATTCAAGGTCGCGGCTTACGCCTAAGACTTTGTGAGGAAAGGCCCGCGCCTTATCACCGAATGGCGGGCCGCCAATTCGCAGTTACCGAACGCGGAAGGCCGCGTAAGCCGGAACGGAAACCGGCGCCAACTGGAGTCATCCATGTTCGCCAAGCTCGCCCTGATCGCGCTGCTGATCGCCACGCCAGCCCTCGCACAAGACGCCAAGCCCGACACGCTCGCACTCAGCGACGAGGATGCGCAGACGTGCAAGGCGAAGGGCTGCCGCACGATCACCGATGCAGCCTATGAAATGATCGCGCAACGGCTGGCAAAGGCCGAGCGCATCGAAGCGATTGCAAACCGCCTGGCCGCCGAGCTGGCGAAGAAGCCGAACCCGAAGTTCTGTTTGTAACGAGTCTCCGGCGCCTACCAAGACGCCTTCGCCGCTGACCGCATCACTGCGACAGCGGCTTTTTTATTTGAGGTGCGCGATGTTTGGACTGTTCAATTCAGTGATTGACCTCGCTGCCAATGTGGTCAAGGTTGTGGCCGCGCCAGTCGAGATGGCGGCCGACCTCGCAAATGCGGCAGTCAAGCCGCTCGCCGATGTCGCCGAAGATTTGGCGAAAGACATCAAGAGTCTGAGGGATTAAGCGATGTCCGCCTTGGCCTTCGCAATGATCTGGCTCGGCATGTCCCAGCCTGCGCCTGTGCCAACTACACCCAGCGCACCGGCTGCACGCGGCTGGCCGTTCAAAGGCTGATATGGCACCCCTCACGGTCAAGGTCTACGTCGCATGGTGGCTCAAGCCGTACTTCTACGTGCTCGCCACTATCAGCGCCCTGACCGGCATGGAGCCGAACTACGCCCGTGTGAACTACTGGATCAAGCGGGCCGTCAAGTTCAAGGCTGCCTGATGGACATCGCCGCACTCCGCCGATGGGCACTGATCCTCGGCCAGCTCGTGACAGCGCAGATGGAAGTCGAGCGCCGCAAACAGTACGCAGTAGGCCGAGGCACCCAATGAGAATCAACGAATGGGTCGCCCTGATCCACCGAGCAACCGAAGCCAAGGACGACGGGCTGATTACCTCGCTTGCGCTGCACCTGGCTGACTGCGAAGAGGCGAATGGCATCCTGCGGGCTAAGGGCTATGGGCAGAGCGGCACTTCGATTGTGGATGTGGCGCGGGATGTGGCGAATGCGAGCCAAAACTAAAGGAATAACTATGGCATCCATGCCCGAAACAATCATCAACGTCGTCACCATCGAGGGCACTAAGGCGTCGCTGCAGGCTGGCGACACGCTGATCTTCACGCTGCCGCACGCTCCCACCAAGGAGCAGGCCGAGTGCCTGACTGCCTACGCAACTAAGTGCCTGCCTGATGGCGTCAAGGTGCTGGTGCTTGGTAAGGACATCTCGTTTGCAGTGGCAAGTGGCGAAGGCGGCGATAGCCTGATGTGCGAGATCAAGGCGCTGCGCCAGGAGATTCAGGACCTGCGGCACGAGCAGCGCCTGGCCGCGCAACCCGTGGTATGCGGCTGACCTGGCAGCGCATCAAGTGCGCCATCTTTGGCCATCGGTGGGTAGTAGCGCCTGAGGATTGGGTGCACGGCATTGCTGCTGAGCGTAACTGCGTATGCGGGGCGCACATTGCGGCGGTCAAGTGGCCCAGGCCATCCAGGCTAGCGCCACCCATGCCAGCATGCAAGCCGCCCAAGCAGGATGCGCGCACCTTGTCGGATGCAAATGGCTGAATCGCATGGCGAATGTTTGGCGTGGCGTGCGAGGCTGGAATGCGAAATAAAAATATCCTCGCGCTGCGATGAATGAAAGTTGGCTATGAAGCTCCGAACCCTCAAGTCGCTAGTGAGGATGGCGCCGACTCAGCTCGTTGCCGCCCAGCCTGTCGTAGTGGTAGAGCGCAAGCGAGGTAGCGCGGGCGTCAAGGACCGCAACAAGATCAAGGTCCGCGACCATTGGCTGTGCCAGCAATGCAAGGCAGAGGGCCGCAGCACGGTCGGCACAGTCGTTGACCACCGCACCCCACTGTGGGCAGGCGGATCGGATGAGGACTGCAACAAGTGGCTCCTGTGCGGTCCCTGCCATGACGCAAAGACTGCGGCCGAGGCAGGGCAGCGCGGCCGGTGATATTTCAATCTGCTTAAATATTGAGTGGCGATCGACAGAGACAAATTTCTAGCTGCTCAAAAAACAGGCAGTTCTCGGAAGAAACGTTGTTTTAACTATACGTTGCATTTTCACCACATTGTTTTATTGCAACGTTGTTTTTCTACAACGTGTATCATTTTTACAACGTGGTATTTTTACAACATGTTGTTTCCGCGCAACGTGTTGTTTTATTGCAACATGCCTAAAAAATAGGCAGGGGCGGGTCAAAACTTCGGGAGATTCCGCTACAAGGACACCGCGTCCTTCCCATGCGCAAAAATCACCCCTCTTTCAAATGGATTTCAAATGGCAGGCGTAAAGGGCAAGAGCGGCGGCGCCCGAACTGGGGCCGGCAGAAAGAAGAGCCCAGAGAACGAGGGTGCTGAATACTCGGCATCAACGGCAGGCCTTAGCCCGCTAGAGGTTTTGGAGTACTTCATGAATGACTCGGATGTGCCCGTCGCTCTGCGCCTAAAGGCGGCAGGGTTGGCGGCGCCGTTCAAGCACAAAAAGCTAGGCGAGGGTAGCAAGCCGGCAGCCGGCGAGAATGCTCCGGCGCCCGGAAGTAAGTATGCAGCACGCACTGGCCCAGGGTCGGCGGTGAAACACTAGGGGCGGTGAATGGCGCAAACAACGGCGTGTCTTGATTGGGAGCGCCGGATTGTCGCGCGTGAATCGCTAATCCCCTTGCCGCCAGCCTACCCCGACCTGGCTGCCGAGGCATGGGATATCTGCGGCGGGTTCCGCCTAGTCGATGTCGTTGGCCAGCCGCTCATGCGGGATGCATCGTTGCCATGGGTCAAGGAGTTCATCGAGTCCGTATTCGGCTCCGAGGCTCCAGATGGTCGCCGGCAGATTAATGAGTTCCTACTGATGGTGAGTAAGAAGAACGCCAAGAGTACGATCGCCGCAGCAATCATGCTTTGCGCGCTGATCATGAATTGGCGTACATCGGCCGAGCTTCTAATCCTCAGTCCAACGAAGGAAATTGCGGACAACAGCTACAAGCCGATCCGCGACATGATCAAGGCCGATCCCGAGTTGGCCGCGACACTGAAGGTGCAGGACTATTTCCGGACCATCACGCACATTGCGACCGGCGCCACGCTCAAGGTGGTGGCCGCCGACAGCGACACTGTATCAGGCAAGAAGGCATCGTTCGTATTTGTGGACGAGCTGCACGAGTTCGGTAAGCAGGCCAAGGCATCAAACATGCTGATGGAGGCGACCGGCGGCCTGACTTCACGCCCCGAGGGCTTCGTGATTTACGCAACGACGCAATCGGCGGACCCTCCGGCTGGCGTATTCAAGGAAAAGCTGGACTATGCGCGCAAGGTCCGTGATGGCGTGATCCATGATGCCCGATTCATGCCGGTGATCTACGAATTTCCAAGGGCGATGATTGAGGCTGGCGCACACCGCGATCTGAATAACGCCTATGTGACAAACCCGAACTGGGGGAAGTCGGTTGACATCGACCGCATCACTCAGCTGCATAGCCAGGCGCGCGAGGGCGATGAAGGGAAGTTCAAGGAGTTTTTAGCCAAGCACCTGAACGTGGAAATCGGCCTGAACCTACGCTCCGACCGGTGGACTGCCGCCGATTTCTGGGAAGCCCGGGCGATCCCCGCATTCTCGCTCGAAGAATTGATCGAGCGATCCGAGGTCATCACCTGTGGCATCGACGGCGGCGGCCTTGACGACATGCTGGGCCTGTCTTTCATTGGCCGTGAGCGCGGCACCAGCCGATGGCTGTGCTGGGCGCGCGCTTGGGTGCATCCGATCGCGCTTGAGCGGCGGAAGTCCGAGGCCCCGCGCTATAAGGACTTCGAGCGCGATGGCGATCTGGTGATTATCGACTCGCTGCCGGGCGACGTGGCTCAGGTTGCGGACGTGGTGGCGCAAGTCGATGCGTCGGGCCTGCTCGCCTCTATCGGGCTTGACCCTGAGAAGACGCACAAGATCATGTTTCAGGCGCTCGTAGATGCCGGCATTGACGAAAAGAAGTGCTTCGGAATCTCGCAGGGATGGAAGTTGGTCGGCGCAATCAGTGTGGCCGAACGGAAGCTGGCCGAAGGCGTGATGGTTCACGGCGGCCAGGCGTTAATGACGTGGTGTATCGGTAACGCGAAGGTCGAGCCGAGAGGCAACGCGGTGATTATCACCAAGCAGGCGGCAGGTACAGCAAAAATCGACCCGCTGATGGCCATGCTGAACGCCGTGTCGCTGATGGCGCTGAATCCAGCGCCGGCCGCAAACAACGACTGGATCGACGACATGATCGTCGGATAACAGGAAATCAATGAGCGAAAAGAAGACAAAAGCGCCAGGAATGGTCAAATCGACCGTCCTGAAGTGGCTCGGCGTGCCCATTTCGCTGACTGATGGCGAGTTTTGGGCAGCGTATGCGGGCGGCGGCAAGGCCATGACGGTCGACTCCGCACTTCAATTATCGACTGTATGGGCCTGTGTTCGCCTGATTTCTGAGACGATTTCGACCCTCCCGCTTGGCATGTATGAGCGCCTGCCCAATGGCGCGCGCGTGCCGGCGACAGGACACCCTTACTACGAGCTGCTGCACAACCAGCCAAATGCGGATATGACTGCCGTGCAGTTCTGGGAGGCGGTAATTGCGAGCATGCTCCTATGGGGTAACGCCTATATCGAGAAAGCGAAGATCGGCAAGCGAGTTGTTGCGCTGAACTTCCTACTGCCGCAACGCATGACCAAGCGTCGCCTGTCCGATGGCTCGATGGAGTACAAGTACCGAGATCTCGACGGCACGCAGCGCTTGATCCCCGAAGGTGACCTAATCAACATCCCAGCATTCAGCCTGGACGGCGTGAATGGGCTGACGCCGATGGCATACGGCGCGAAAGTATTCGCCGCAGCCACCGCGACCGAAGAGGCGAGCGCCAAAGTGTTCTCTAGCGGAATGCGCGCGGCCGGCATCCTGAAGATGGGAGCCACGGTTACGGATAAAAATCAGCGCGAGACTTTGCGCGTTCGACTCAATCAGTTCACCGCTGGCGGCGCCAACGCATCTAGCGTGATGGTCCTGGAAAACGGCACTGAATTCCAGCAGTTATCCATGAATCCGGACGACTCCGAGATGATCGCATCGCGTCAGCATAGCGTTGAAGAACTCTGCCGCTGGTTTATGACGCCCCCGTCGATGGTCGGTCATGGCGGCGCGGTTTCCAACTGGGGCACTGGCCGCGAGCAGATCATGCTGGGCTTCCTCACGTTCACTCTACGCCCATGGCTGACGCGCGTCGAGCAGGCCATGCGCAAGTCGCTGCTCGCACCGGCTGAGCGTAGCAAATTCACCATCGAGTTCTCTATTGAGGGGTTGCTGCGCGCTGACAGTGCGGCGCGCGCATCCTTTTACTCGGTTATGACCCAGAACGGCATCTATACGAGTAACTACTGCCGTGGGCTGGAGAATCTACCGCCACTCCCTGGCGGCGACGAACTCAGGGTGCAAAGCAATTTGGTCCCCCTTTCCATGCTTGGAAAAATCACCTCAACAGCCGGCGCTGCGAAGTCTGCCGTCCTCAATTGGCTCGGCCTGGCGCCGGATGGAGAAAAAAATGAAACGTAAAAGTGGCGTGATGCAGATCCGCGCATTCGATTACCAAGTAAAGGCCGCTGCAGATAGCGGCCTTTTTTCTGGCTACGGCTCTGTGTTCGGCAACGTCGACAGCTACAACGAGGTCGTCGCGCCCGGCGCGTTCCTCGAGAGTCTGGCTGAAACGAAGGGCAAGGGTCGCACCATTCCTGTGCTCTGGCAGCACCGCTCCGGCGAGCCAATTGGCGCGTGGGATATCGACTCCCTGAAAGAAGACGACCACGGCCTGATCGGCGACGGTCAGCTTTGGCTTGACGACGCACCATACGCGAAGATCGCACTCCGAGGCATGCAGTCGAAGTCGATCACCGGCCTGTCGATCGGCTACTACGTTCGCGAATCGTCCTTCGACGAGAAAACCCGTATCCGCACGCTGACCAAGTTGGATCTGGTCGAGATCTCGATCGTAACCACGCCGGCCAACGACGACGCGCGCGTTGACTCTATCAAGGCACGCATCGCCCACGGCAATCTACCATCCCTTCCCGATTTTGAGAAGCTCCTGAGAGAGTCAGGCTTCAGCAAAACCCAGTCTGCGGTTATCGCAAATCGCGGACTGGCGCACCTGCTCCGGAGTGAGTCCGAGGGCGACAACGAAAGCGAACAGAAATCTGCCGACCTGGGCGCATTGCTCAGCGGTTTCTCCCTCAATTAATCAAGGACTCAAAGATGAAAAAGCAACTCCGTATGTATCAGGACAAAGGCGAATACTTCCGCAAGGACGCAGGCGGTGCCGCGAATACCAGCGAGGCTGAAATCAAAGCCGCGCTGGGCAAGATTACCGACCAGGTAAAAGAAGCCGGTGAAAAAGCGCTGGCCGAAGCGACCAAAGCCGGCGACATGTCGAAGTCGAACAAGGAAGCGGTCGACGAACTGCTCATCAAGCTCAACGGCCTGACCGCCGAACTGAAAGATCTCGAGCAGAAGCAAGTGCGCCGCCCCGGCGCCGACGAGCACGAAGAATACAAATCGATGGGCCAGCGCGTCATCGAGAGTGAGGGCTTTAAGGGCATGGACAGCTCGGCTCGCAAGGGCATGCGCGTCCAGATGGAGCGCAAAGACCTGATGAACGTGACCGGCACTGTCGGCGCGGGCGCCAGTTCGAGCAATTCGCTGGTCGGCAGCTCGCGTCAAGTCGGCATCATCGCGGCACCGCAGCGTGTGATGACCATCCGCGATCTACTGATGCCAGGTCAGACCGACTCGGGTTCGATCGAGTACGTGGTCGAAACCGGCTTCACCAACAACGCCGGCATGCAGGTCGAAGGCGCCATCAAGGGCAAGTCGGACATCGCGTTCAACCTGAAAACGGCCGCCGTGCGCACGATCGCCCACTACTTCAAGGCATCGCGCCAACTGCTGGACGACGCCAAGGGCCTCGCCAGTTACATCGACGGACGCGCGCAGTACGGTCTGCGCCTGAAGGAAGAGCAGCAGTTGCTGTCGGGTGACGGCACCGGCGCCAACATCCTCGGCATTCTGCCGCAGGCTTCGGCATTCGTCGCCAATGCCGGCGTCACCGTGGTCGGCCCGACCGGCATCGACCGCCTGCGCCTCGCAATCCTGCAGGCGATGCTGGCAGAGTATCCGGCCTCCGGCTTCGTGCTGAACCCGATCGATTGGGCCGGCATCGAGTTGACCAAGGACGCGGAAGGCCGCTACATCATCGCCACCCCGCAGGATTCGGGCACTCCGCGCCTGTGGGGCCTGCCGGTGACGCAGACCCAGGCGATGGCGCAAAACACGTTCCTGACCGGCGCCTTCGACATCGCCGCGCAGATCTTCGACCGCATGGAAATCGAAGTGCTGCTGTCGACCGAGAACGAAGACGACTTCGTGAAGAACATGTGCACGATCCGCGCCGAAGAGCGCATGGCTCTGGCCGTGTACCGCCCTGAAGCCTTCGTTACCGGCCTGGTCAAGCCAGTCGTCTAACCGCCGCAGTGCAGCACAAAGAGCCGCCTAACCGCGCGGCTCTTTTCATTGGAGATTCACATGAGCGAAAACGAAATTTACGCGCAAGCCGTGCGCACCTTCGAAGGTGAAGAGGGCTTCAAGTCGCCGGCCAGCGAGCCATTCCCGGTATCGCGCCAGCGCTTTGCGGACCTGAAGGCGAATGGGCTGGTCGAAGAGGCCGAAGCAAAAGCCGAGAAAGCCGCCCCATCCCCGGCGAACAAGATGGTCGCGGCAGCAAAGAACAAGTAAACCATGCTAGTCGCCGCAATCGACCGCTGGCGGCGTCGCATCAAACGCGCCTGGCGGCAGTTTCGAATCTTCATTCACCCCCTTCCGACTGCTCAAGCAACGATGTGCATCGCCATGCGCGATTTCGCTCGGGGCGGCGGGACAGGTTTCATGACGGTCCAGACCAAATCGCGTGGCTCCGTGCCGATCTGGATTGAAGACATCAACAAATGCGCGACCGATGAAGAGTTGCTTGCGCTAATCCGCAAGTGCATTTCCGAATAATCAACGAAAGAATCTCATGGCTAAATACGCGCACCCCGACGTTCTCGACGGCGGTCTCCTGGCGGTCAAGAACGGCGTCACCAAAATGATGCTGTTGAAGGCGTACACCTTCGGCGACAGCCTGGCGGTCGTCAACGGCAATAAGGTCTCCGAGGTCGCCATGACGGCGGCGGATCTCGTCATCACGACGAGCGGCAATAACCGCGTGCTTACCGTGGCCGCCAAGAGCGCCGCAGCTTCGGCAATCGGTGGCGTGGGCGACCACCATATCGTATTGGTCGACGCCACGCGTGTGCTCGTCGTGACCGATGAGACGGGCGAGGCGGCGGTCGCAGTCAGCGACACGACCAACTTCCCGGCCTGGACCTACACCGCCCCGGCGCCGGTCTAAAGCAGCGCATGGCAACGCCAGTTTCGACCCGCTACGTCGCCGCTTCGGGGGCGGCTATCCGCGCGGGCCGTGCTGCTGCATCGTCACTTGCGTTGACCGGCAACCTCATCATTGGAGGTGACTCGATCACTGAGGCGGGGTTGTCGAGTGACCCGTTCCCTTGGGGGCTTGGTAAGACGCGCAAGTCACTTAGGGTTGCGGCCAATACCGCTTTGGCTGGCAGAACTATCCAGCAGTTGCTTGATGCCCTGACCGCCGAAGTAATCTCCAAAGCCCCTGATGTCTACGCCGTGCGGATCGGCACCAACTCACAGACGCTACCGGCTGCCACGTTCGAGGCTCAGTACCAGCAGTTGCTAGATACCTTGATGGCAAATAACATTTTCGGCCTGATCCATGCCATACCTCCGGGCGGTGCCCCAGCCGGCCCATACTGTGTCGCCCGCAATAACTACCTTCGGACGCAGTGCGCAGCCAACCCGACGAAGCTGTTTTTTGTGGATGACTGCGTGGATGTGGCGGACAGCAACTACGGCGCGGTGCCTGCTTTCTTCCCAGACGGGGTACACCCGAACCCGTTTGGGGCATACACAATCGGATCGCGCATGGCGGCGATCCTTGCCCCGATCCTGTCGGCTACCCCGTTTCTTAACACGGACCCGGCCGATGTCTACCCGGCCAACGCGGGGTCAAACCAGTACGTGCAAAACCCGATGTTCGGTGGGTCGGCTGGCACGCTGTCGGGCGGTGCGACTGGTGTTGCACCAACAGGCTGGACGGTAACGGGGGCGGCAGGTATCACGCTGGCATCATCGGTTGTTGTGGCGGATGCTGGCGACGCGAATCAGAACCCGTGGTTACGGCTGGTGCTGAATGCCGCAACAGGTGCGGGACAAATCTCGATTTCACAGCAGATACAAAACCCGACAATTCCGGCTGACAACACAGTAAAGCGCTTTGACTTTGCGTCCGACATCCGACTGGTCAACATGAACACGGCCAACGTCGGCACACTGTCGGTCTCCATGCAAAGCACGTATACCGGCGCGACAATCGACACGGAGTACCTGCGCATGACCGCCAGCGGCATTCTCAACGAAACGCTTACCCTGCGAACGTCGAAGACACGTGACACGACGCAGAGCATCGCTGCTGGCTCCGTACGGTTGACCATCAGCCTGAACACCACCGCAGCATTCACAACGCCGAACGGCTACCTTGACATTCGCTGCCCAACGGTACGAGGACTAACAACATGACAGTCGCCTACAGCGCACGCGATATCCCGCTGGTGAAGAATGCCGGAAACGCGCTCGCCGCCTCGATCAATCTCGCTTGGGACTTTACCGGCCACGACCCGGCGCACCTGAACGGCGTGCCGTGGGTGTATGCCGGTGCGACTTCGCCCGACTTGACTCCCGCCGGCACGATGTCGCTTGCGACCATCGGCGGCATTCCGGGCACTGTGGCGGGGGACAACTCGTATTATTACAACCCCTCAAACCCTACCGACTTCGGCCTCCAAAGCGGCACGGGAGACTTCCGCACTCTGGTCATCGTTAGCACACCCGGCACGATACCCATCAGTAACAATCAACTTAAAGTTATCTACGTGCGCGGCGCTTCCGGCGATGCGTATTCGATCTACGTAGCCGAACTGTCCGGTAGTGGATGGTACACATCGGTCATCGGCTCAACGGCGTGCACGCTTGGTGCGACTAACAGCAGTCCTGTCTTCGGAGCCAACAAGCGCATCGCCATCTGGATTCAAAAGGTATCCGGCGTCGTAACGGTGTACTACCAGAACATAACGGACGCTGGTGCGCTAACCGTGCGCTATCTGGGGGGTGCCGCATGTACCGCGCCAATGGACGCAGGCTACGCTGCACAGGTCATCGCCAACGACTCAGCAAGCGGCGGAGGCACAGGCACAGGCATTGCGCTGCACGCCATCGTCCATTGGGCGGACAGCACCACGACAGCCAATCTCCAAGCTATCGGCGATGACTTCTGGAACCTGTCGGCCAACACCGCAGCCGGCGCCAACATCAATCTAGCCGTAGCCAACGCTAGTACGCCAGCTGCCTTGAGCACGGCGGCGGTCACGGTTGCGCCCCCGGTCGCAGGCGTGGTCAATCTCGCGCCCGCCAACGCGAGCACGCCGGCCGTCTTGAGCACCGCCGCCGTATCGGTCGTTCCGGCGCAGGGCACGCTAACGAGTGACGTTTTCCGCGCCTGGGGGTCTCCTGCGGCGCTGGCTGGCCTGGCAATCCCCCGCGTGGTCGTCGCGCGCACCTCGGACGGCGTGGTCGTGCTCAACTTGGCGAACCAGGTTGCGGACGGCACCGGCCAGATCGTGCTAGTGAGCGCCTCCCTTGTGGCCGGCGTCTCCTACATGCTGGCAACGTGGAACGCTGACGGCAGCGCGCGCGGCCTTAAAGCGTACACCGCCACATGAGCGGGTCCCACGCATACGGCGGCGACTGCCCCGGCATGATCGGCGCCTACCACTACGGCGGGGGCGGCCTGGGCGTGCTCGGCTCGGCGCTGGCGGTCGACGGATACATTTACCCGAGCCTCAACCCGGCGGCAGACCTGGCCAAGGAATATTACGGTCTCGCTACCTCAATTCCGCTCGGCCTCACGATTAGCATTGGCGAGGCGGGCGACTTCGAGGCCTCGGCCAATGACGGCGCGTACATCGTGCCGTGGGACCTGTACGAGTGGGGCGCCTTCCTCCCGCCCTCGACCAGCTTTACCCTCACGTTCGGCACCGGCGCGGTCGTCACGCTTGCGCCGGCCAACCTGAGCACGCCGGCGGCCTTGAGCACCGCTGCGGTCGGCGTCACGCCGCAGGCTGCGGCAGGCGTGGTCAATCTGGCGGTCTCGAACCTTAGCAGCGCACCCACACTTGGCGCCGTCGTAGTCGGGGTCACCCCATCGGTAAGCACCGGAGTTGGAAACATGAGCTTCACACCATCAGCCGCGCGCACGATCACGGTCAACGCAACTGGCGCACCATTCACCGCAGGTAGCACATTCTGGAGTCTCGCTGATCCGAAGAAGCCGCGCGGCTGGAAAGACCCGGATGCAACCGTCGATATCACCTTTGACTGGGGGCCGTACCTCGCCGATATTGCAGACGCGATCAGTGTCGGTGGTCTTGTGTTTCTAGTGGAGGGCGGGCTTATCGTGGTCGACTTCACGTTCGTTGGCGCGAAATGCACAGCTTTCCTCTCTGCCGGCACGCTTGCGAATGGCTCAACAGTCACGCGCGCGCCGGTCACTTGCCGCATCACGACCAGTAGCACGCCGCCGCGCACCGAAGATCGCACCATTTTCCTTGATATCGAGGCCCGCTGATGATCAGGATTACGAGCGGCACACCTGACCAGGCTGTTTCGCTGGAGGATGCGCGGACGGCGGCGCGCGCCAACGGAACAGAGCTTGACGGCGAACTGTCGATCATGATCGCAGCGCTGACCGCCGAGGCCGAGCATGCAACCGGGTTGGTCTTCGTCAGCCGCACCTACCACGTGACGCTGGACGAATTCCCTGCTGAAATCGCCATGCCTGCGCGCCCTGTCGCGGAGGTTTTGGAGATCAACTACGTCGATGCAGGTGGTGTGGACCGCACGCTGGACGCCGCCACCTACCGGCTGATCGAGTCGGGCGGTTCGATGGTGCTCGCGCCGATGCCTGGCGTGGCGTGGCCTGAAACTTCTGGCGTCGATGCGGTCAAAGTCGATGTCATCTGCGGACACGGATCGAGCGAAAGCGCGACGCCGGCAGCGGCCAAGGGATTCATCCTGGCGAGGATTCGGGAATCGCACACGCCGAACGCGACGCCAAGCCCATACCTAATTCGCTCGCTCGATTCACTGAAGGCCTACTGATGGCGGCCGTTTTTACCTGCGACGAGAAAGTAACCGTCGAGCGGCGCACCGTCGAGCGCGATCCGGTCTACGGCACCAAGATTAAGGATGCGTGGGTGGTCGTCGCCAACGGTTACTGGGCCAACGTTCAGGACGTGCTGCCGAGCCGAGGCGAATCGACCGACAACGGCTTGCGCGTGGCGGTCAAGCGCACACGGCTTCGCATGCGCAAGTTCGATCTTCGCGAGGAAGACCGCATAACCCTGCACGGCCACAGCGAGCGCGTGATGCGGATCGTTTCCGGCCCCGCGATGCTGGACGACCGCGTGCATATCGAGTGCATGCTGGAGGCTGACGCACGTGGCTGATGAAACCATTGCGGGCGGGCGCGAACTGGATGCGGCACTGGCCTCACTTTCCACAAAAATTGAAAAAAATATTCTTCGCGCGGCGCTGCGGGCAGGCGTCAACGAGTTCAAGAACGAAGTCAAAAGCAATCTCGCATCCACCGGATCTGTCGAAAGCGGCGCGCTGGCAAGGAGTGCGCGCGTATCGGCACGGGCCAAGGGTGGGCGCGTCACGGCGTCGCTCAAGATCGGCAACAAGAAGGCGTGGTACGGGCATCTGATCGAATACGGCGTCAAGCCGCACAGCATCAAGAAGGGCGCAAAGCGCGCCAGCGGCAAAAATCAAGGCGGCAAACTGCACCCCGGTTTTGCCGAGCGCCCGTTTGCGCGACCGGCTTTCGATTCCCGCACAACCGCCGCCATCGCAGCTGTTGCCGCCAAGGTGCGCGAGCGCCTTACCGACGAAGGCATCAACGTACCAGCACCGGAGTAAGTATGAAAATCACGATGACGAACACTATTCAAGGTTCGCTTGACGGCCTGTCCGTGCGCGAGCTGTCCGAGGGCGAGCAATACGATACGGTCGATTCTGCGCGCGGCGACCGGCTGGCGCGCTACCACGTCAAGAACGGCAACGCAGTAATTGCGCCGATTGCCGCGCCAGCCGAAGAATCCAAGCCGGTCAGCATCAAGCGCGGCCAGAAGGGCGACAAGTGGACGGAGTAGCGATCATTCGATCTCTGCTGATCGGATACGCGCCGCTGGCAGCAATCGTCGGCGACCAGGTGTATGCGGGCACCGTGCCGCTGTCGGCCACTTTCCCGGCTGTCGGCGTCAAGGAAGTCGGCCGAATGGAGCAGGATACTGCAGCGCGCAGCGGGCCTACGACGTTGGTCACGGCGCGCATTCAGGTCACGGTCTACGGCACCTCCTACGCGCAGCAGAAAGCGCTGATACTTGCCGCCAACCTCGGACCCGGCGTGCATACCGGCGAGATCGCCGGCGCCACCGTGCGCAGCGTCCTGCGCGATGCAGTCGGCCCCGATATGTCGGACGACGCGAACGAATATTACGAGCAGGCGCGCGATTTCAAGGTCGCGTATCTCGAACCGAATTAATCAGTAGATCACCCAGTTTCGGCCGCCGCGTGCGGCCTTTTTTACGTCCGCAGATTAACCACCCGCCCGTATCGCATTCCGCGAGCGGGTTTTACTAAAGGAGTTTCACCATGGCAGGCATTGATTTTGACACCATCGCCGGTACTAAAATGTACATTTGCGCGGCAGCGCCAACCGTGGCCGAGGGTGCCGGTGCAGCCGCAGCATTCGCGCTGCTGACGTGGGTCGAAGTTGGACAACTGACCAACATCGGCAGCATCGAGGGGCGCGAATATTCGATGGCTACGCTGTCCACCGTTGGCGATGCACAGGATCGCGAGAAAAAGGGCTCCTACAAGTTGCCGAACGCCGAGTTCGAATGCGCATGGGCGCCGGACGACGCGGGCCAGATTCTGGTCAAGGCAGCATCGAAGGACTACAGCGTGCCGTCGTTCAAGTTGGTCGGGCAGGACGTTGCTGAAATCAGCTACTTCACCGGCCAGGTCTCCAAGCTCACGCGCAGCGGCGGCACCAACAACGATGCCGTAAAAGGCAACTTCACCATCCTGCGCCAGACCGATACGGTCGAAGGCTAACCCTCACGGCCATTCGGCCACCACCGGCACCGGCTCGGCGACTGTCTCCTTCGTGGGAGCGGTCGCTGGGCGCGGGCATTTTTATTACCCACGACTAGGAAATCACCATGTCCGACCAAATCACCGCAGTAGAAGTAAAGCCATTCAACGTCGCCGACTTCGAGGCGCGCGACACCGCATGGCTCGACGTGCAGAACAAGAAGGACGACGGCCCGCTGCTGTTCAATGGCCTGCCGGTTCGCATCGAGGTGCGCAGCCCCGGTACCAAGGAGGCGATGAACGCGCAGCACAAGATCGACACCGCCGCCACGGTGAAAACCTACGCTGCAATGCGCGGCAAGCACGCGAAAGAAACCGTCGAAGGCAACATTGAGCAGAACGCCGAAAAGCTGATCGCTGTCACCGCGTCCATCGAGAACTTCCCGCTGTCGGCCAAGGATTTGTACACCAATCCGAAATTGGGCTACATCACGCAGCAAGTCAGCAAGTTCCATAACGGCTGGGAAAATTTCTAAAAGTCGCTGGCGATGATCTGAGCCTGTACGTCCGGCATGGCGCATGGCTCAGTGCCGCGCCGGACAAGTCAGAGTCCGACAAGTCGAAAGCTCCTTTGAAGTCGAGGACGCAGAAGCTGAGGGACGCCGCCCGCGACGAAGAATTTGAGCCCGACATGCCGGATATCGGCGCTGCCGGATACCTGCTTGCGCATTTTTGGCGGGCGGGACCGACGAGCGGGGAAAGCGCGATCACATCAGGCGAGTTGCGACACTATCAGGAAAACCAGGGGATCACCCTGTCTCCCTGGGAGTGCAACACGCTGCGCCGCCTGTCCTGCGACTACCTGAACGAATCGCACCGCGCCACAAAGGAAGACTGCCCGCCGCCGTTCGAACATTCGACCGATGCGGACAATCTGCGCCGCGCCGAAGTTAGGCGAAAACTGTCCGCATTCCTGTACTAAACCAATCGCCCGGCCCCGCTGGGCATTTTCGCATTCGCAGTAAAGACAAGGGAACTACATGCTGATCGGCGATCTTGAAATCCGACTCTCTGCCTCCATCGCGAGGCTTCAAAGGGATATGGATGCCGCACGCCGCACGGTTGGCGACGCCACCGCAGGTATGAGCCGCGCCGCCAATGCCGCCAAGGCCGCACTCGCCGGCATCGGTGCGGGTCTTGGCCTGCAGCAGCTCGTCCAGATGACAGATCAGTACGCGAAATTCACGGCGCAGTTGCGGCTTGCTTCGCTGTCGGCCCGCGAGTACGCGGCGGCATACGGCGACGTGAAGCGGATTTCGACAGCCGCGCAGCAGGATCTACAGTCCACCGGGATGCTATACGCGCGCATCGCCAACGGTACGCGCGAACTCGGCACGACCCAAAAGCAGGTAGCGGCGATCACAGAAACCGTCAACATGGCGCTCAAGGTGTCGGGCGCGACCGCGACGGAATCCGCATCGGCGCAGCTTCAGCTTTCCCAGGCGTTCGCATCCGGCACCCTGCGCGGCGAGGAATTCAATGCTGTCAACGAGGCCGCGCCGCGCTTGATGCTGGCGCTTGCTGACGGTATCGGCGTGCCAGTGGGCGCGCTCAAGAAAATGGCTGAAGCAGGCGAAATCACGTCCAAAATTATGGCCGACGTGCTGCCGAACGCCCTTGGCAAGCTGCGCGAGGAGGCAAAGGAAGTTCAGACAATCGCAGGTGCCTTCACCGTCCTGAAAAACAACATGATGGAGTTCGTTGGTATTCAGGCGAATGCAAGTGGAAGTGTGGCGTTCCTGACTGGAGCTATCGGGCTGCTGGCGAACAACTTGGGCCTGTTGGCCGGGACGATGGCAACGCTGGCGGTCGCAAAGCTCGTGACAATGATGTCTGCGTGGGCGACTGGCGCTTATCAGACTGCCGCAGCTAATCGCGCGCTCGCCACATCCACAATCGCGACAGCAGTCACATCTACCGAGGCCGCGTCAGTCATCGCAGCATCAAAACTGGCAGAGGCTCAAGCGAACACGCGCGCGGCAGCCTCGGCGACGACGCTCGCCGCTGCCCGCGTAGCAGAGTTGCGATCCGCTGTCATGGCCGCCGAAGGCTCGGTCGCATTGGCGATTGCCACTAACGGCCTGATTCCAGCGCAAGCGCGCGCGATTGCCTTGGCAGAGGCGCACGCAATCGCTCTGTCCAAGCAGGCGGTGGCGGGCGGCGCAGCGACAACTGCTGCACTTGCCGCAAGTGGTGCGCTGACTGCGCAAGCGGCTGCCGGCACGCTGGCCGCCCGCGCGATGGGGCTCGTAAGTGGCGCTGTCGCATTCCTCGGCGGTCCGCTCGGCGCGATCATTACCATTCTGGGAATCGGCGCGACTGCATGGATGGTGTGGGGCGACAAGAGCAAAGAAGCAAGCGAGAAATCAACCAAGGCCGTGGACGAGAGCACGGTCGAAATGATCGCGCGACTCGACAAGCAAATCGAGAAACTGAAAGAGCGGAACCGCCTCCAGGACACCGAGCCGCGAATCAAAAAACTGGACGATTTGAGCGACGCCGACAAAGACGGCTTGGCGCGCGCAAAATCTGCAATCGACGCGGCTAGCAAGGGTGCTGGCGACTTCGCCGGGCAGTCGCTGGTGATGCGCCAACTTGCGCTCATTGACCTGACGCATACATACGAAACCGCACTGCTGCGAGTAGGGCAGGCGCAAGATGAAGTCACCAAGGCCGCCACTCGTGGGCGCGATGGAAAAATGGCGGAATGGTATGCGCAGAACGGCACGAAGGCGCAGCAACTCGCTGCTGAACTGGAAAAGCTGAAAAAGCAATTCGGTGAAATCCCACCGGAAATGGAAAAACTGGTTCGCGCAAAATACATCGATAAGGGTGCGGCCGCCGCCATCAAGCAAGAGGCGACCGCCTACCAAAACCTCATCACCTCCATCGGCGAAAAGATCGCAGCTAACAAGCTCGAAATGAGCGGCTTCGACAAGCTCACCGATGCTCAGAAAATGACGATCAAGTTGGACGAGGCTATCGCGTCCGGCAAGAATAAATTGACAGCTGAGCACATTAAAGAGGCGCGCGCGAAGATAGCCACGGTCGAGGCTCAGGACAAGGCCATCGTCGCGCAGAAGGAAGCCATCAAGCGCACGGAGGAAATGGACAAGATTCAGGCGGCATATGCCGAGCAACTTGGGAAATCAGTCGAGGTAGCCAACAAAGAGTCAGCATCGAACGCGGAACTCGCACGGACCTTCGGCATGACCAAAAGTGCCATCGAGTTGCTGTCCGTCGCGCGCATGGAAGAGGAAATCGTAAAACTGCGCGGCATTGATATGACGGACGACGAAATTGCCAAGCTAGAACTCCTTATTGACGCGAAGAAGCGAAGCGCCGCATCGCTGGTAAGCGTTGATGCGCAGGAAGCCAATAAAAAGGCTTGGGACCAGATGACCGAAGACGCCAAGAAAGCGTCGGAGCAAATCGGCCAGTCCTTAACTGACCAGATTATGCAGGGCGGGAAAAGCGCGGCCGAATACCTGCGCGACCTGTTCCGCACGCTGGTGCTGCGCCCGATCCTCTCGCCGATCGGCAACGCTATTGGTAGCGCGATGACCGGCATGGTCATGCCCGGCGCTGCGCAGGCGTCCGGCTCGGCGGGTGGCAGCGGCGCAGGTTCGATGGCGGGATCGGTCGCGGGATCGCTGTTCGGAGCGGGTGGGTTGGCCGGCTCCGTGATGGCCGGCGCTGGCTGGTTGACTGGCGCTACCACGCTCGGCGGTTCGCTGGCCGCTGCTGGATCGCTGGCCGCGACTGGCACGATGGCGGGCATTGCATCGAGCATCGGCATGGTGGCGGGTGCGCTCGGGCCTATCGCCCTGGCTATCGGTGCGGCCGTGCTGATCTGGAAGAAGCTCGACACTTCTGGCACGTACCACACTGGTGGCGCATCGAGCGCATCGGCGGCTGGCGTCGAAACGATCCGCGCCGAGTCGCTGGGCTTTGCGGCCACCCGCATCAACGCCGAAACGGAGAAGATGACGGCGGGCCTGGTGGGCGGTATCGTCAGCATCCTCGACAGTACCGCAACGGCCTTCGGCAAAACGGCCGGATACACGGCAGCAACCGCGTTCGCCGACGACACATCGAAGGATGGCGCCTGGGGCGCGCTACTGATCGGCAAGTTGGGCGAGACCATCGTGAACTGGGACAGCACGCGCACCTCGCGCTGGGCGCCAAAGGAGTTCGGCGACGGCGAAGCGGGACAGACGCAATACTTGGCCGCGCTGAGTGCGTCGGTTCGCACGGCACTGGATGGCATCGGCCTACCGTCATGGGCGCAGGGGATGCTCGATAAAGTCGGCGACGGTGCGAGCATCGAGGACATCGCCAAGGTCGTTGAGTCGATCAATGCGACGCAGCGCGCCTTGAAAATGATGGGCGACACGCTGGCCGGCTTTGCGCAGCTTGGCGACGCTGCCACGTCCGCGCTGATCGCTGCCTCGGGCGGCATCGAAGCGCTCGCCAGCAATGCCAGCACGTATTACGCGAACTTCTACAGCGAGTCCGAGAAATCGGCCGGCGCGGTCCAGCAGATCACCGATGCGCTGGCAGCTGTTGGCGTAGCCATGCCCGCCACAAACGAAGCCTTCCGCGCGCAGCTCGAAGCGCAAATGGCGCTTGGCGAGGCTGGCGCACCGGCTGTCGCCGCAATGCTCCAGGTGAATGACGCCTTCTACAAACTTCATCCGGCAACGGAATCACTGGCATCCGCCACCGATGCACTGGCCGAATCGCAGCGAATGGCGGCCGAGGTTGCGGCAGCAGCAATGGCTGACCTGAAATCCGCAGCATCCGGGCTACTTGGCGATGTGGATGCGGCATTCGGTGTATTGCAGCGCGTGGTCGAACGCGAAAAAGCGGCCAAGGCCAACGCGCACGCCATCGAAATGAAGGCGATTCAGGCGCGAATCGACACCTCGACCGCATCGGTTGCCAAGTTCAAGGCGCTGTCTGATTCGCTGCGCAGCACGATCGACGCCATGCGCATGACCGGCAGCGAGGCGCAGGACCGGGCGGGCGCGCAGGCACAGATTGCCGCAGCCGTTGCCATCGCCCGCGCTGGCGGAGCATTGCCAGGCGCGGACAGCCTCAAAGGCGCGTTGTCGATCCTGACGCAAGATTCGAGCAACCTGTTTGCCACGATGCAGGACTACCAGCGCGATTTCTACCGCACGCAAAACAGCCTTGCCGAACTGGAGGCAATGAGCGACAAGGCGCTGTCGGTAGAAGATCGGACCCTCGCCGCGATCATCTCGCAAAAAGATCTGACTCAATCGGCATACGACGCCGAGGTGTTGCGCCTTGACGGCATCATCACCAGCGCGCAAGAGCAAATCGCCATCCTCAAAGGCATCGACACGTCCGCGCTGTCGATTGCGCAGGCGGTGCAGGCGATGGCATCGTCCATGCTCAACGCGAACAAAAATCCTATCGTCGCGGCCACGGCCAGCATCAACAGCGCCTACCAGTCGTCACTGGGACGCGCACCGGAAGCGGCGGGGCTGCAATTCTGGCAGGACCAGGCTGCGGGAGGCATGACGCCGGCAGCCATCGCCGCGATGATCGCGGACTCGCCGGAAGCCAAGGTTCAGGAATTGTACAAGTCAGTTCTTGGCCGCCAGGGCGAGGCGTCCGGCGTCGATTTCTGGATGAAGGCTCTCAGCAACGGCGTATCGGTCGATGCGGCTCGCGCTGCGATGATGCAGAGCGCCGAGTACAAGAGCATTCGCGGCTTTGCATCGGGCGGCGATCACATGGGCGGCTTGCGCTGGGTTGGTGAGGACGGGCCTGAACTTGAGGCGACCGGACCGTCGCGCATCGTCAGTAACCGCGATTTGATGGCGAGCCTGCGCAACCCATCGGAAAGCAATGCGGTGCTGGTCGCAGCAGTTGAAAGCCTGACGGCCACTGTCAAGGAGCAGGAGATTGCATTGACAAGCATCGCGCGCGACACCAAGCGACAGGCAGATGGCCTTGAAGTCGTCACCGACGGATTCAACGCCTTGCGTACGAAGGAGCAAGTGGGATGAGCGCAGCAGATTTCCGCCTGATTCGCCCGGTCATCATGACTGAGACCATGCTGGCTAGTAGCAGCGTTCCGGAGGCGTTTGTCGCCATCTACTCGGCCGGCGCCACCTACGCTGCAGGCGCGATTCGCGGCTTGACGACAGGCACATCGCAGATTGTATATCGCTCGGTCCAGTCGGCTAATACGGGAAACGCGCCGGCGAGCTCGCCGACTTGGTGGCAGGTACTCGGAACGGTGTACGCGGCCTACGCGGGCGGCACCACATACGCCGTCGACGACATCGTGTCCGACCTGGCGACACACCAACTGTTTCAGTCGCTTGTCGCCAGCAACGTCGGCAATGCACTGACCGACAAGACCAAATGGCTCGCACTGGGCGCTACTACGCGCTGGAAAATGTTCGACAAGGCAGTGAATAGCCAGACTCGCGCGCTGAACGAAGTTTCCGCCGTGGTCAATACCGGTGCCCTTGTCAACACGATTACCCTGCTGAACGTGGAGGCTGCAGTCGTCACGATAGTGCAGTCCGACAGCGGCTACACGAGCACTAAAACGCTGGTTCGGCACGATGTCTTTAACTGGTATGACTGGTACTACGAGGAGCCGATTCGAGCGGGCGACGTGGTATTTGATGGAATCCCGCCATCGCCATCATCGCTACTAACCGTCACTGCCACCAATACTGGCGGCGAGGCGGCTATCGGCTGCTGCCTATTCGGCAAGTCGCGCACTATCGGACAGACACAATGGGGCCTGTCCGGCGGCGTTCTCAGCTACTCAACGACGACCACCAGCACCTTCGGCAACGTCACGATGGTCAAGCGCGCAAACGCCAAGCGACTCAATTTCGAGGTGCGCATCCCCGACGGTTTCGAGAGTGAGGCTTTCCGCCTGCTGACGCTGTACACCGACATGGAAATGGTCGTTATCGGCTCGACCGATTATTCGATGACGATTTCGTACGGCTTCCTCGGACAGTGGAGCGTCCCTGTTTCCAATAGCGGAAAGAATGCGTCCATCGAGTGGCGCGGCCTGATTTGATCGACGTAAAAGGATAAATTCAATGACCATTACTCAAGTAATTTCGACGCTGCCATCGGCCCCCGACCCATTCATCGACACGCCGGAAGTGTTCAGCCTGAAGGCTGCCGCGTCAGTGCTCGCGCAAAAAGCGATGGGGCCGGAACTGAATACGTGGGCGGACCAGGTGAACGCGCTCACAACAGGCGTAGCGACGAATGCAGCGGAAGCGGCAGCCTCCGCGTCTGCTGCAGCATCGAGCGCCACGGCGGCGATTGCCACGACCGGAGCATCGGCGTGGGTGACTGGCACGACCTACGCACTCAATGCGAATGCGATCAGCCAAATCACTTTCAAGACATACCGCAAGAAGACGGCTTCGTCAGTCAGTGCGGTGGACCCGGCTAGCGATGCGACCAATTGGGTTGACCTGACTGCGGCGCCGCTCGGCAAATCGTTCCTCGATCACGACAATTCCGGCACGACCGCGCAGGTATGCGACTACGCAGTCGCAGAGGTGCACCAGATCACCGTCACAGGCGTTTTTGTGTTGTCAATCACCGGCCTGCCCGCCGCACGATCGGCGGAGATGCGAATCGATCTTGTCAACGGCGGATCGCAAACTTTTACTTGGGGAACAACGATCACTTGGGAGAAATCGGACGGCACATTCACGACGAACTTCAGTCTCAGCGGCTACACCTTGCAAACCTCCGGTAGAAACTTCATTGTACTGTGGAATGCCACCGGCTCCGGTGCACTGTACGGCAAGGTGATTTGATGCTGCTCGCGGCACGAGGGATACAGCAGCCCAATCTGGTGACGGTGCCATTCGCGTCAAGCCAGACATGGGTGGCGCCGGCCGGCACTAGTTTGCTGTCGTCCGTCACTGGCCATGGAGTGAACGGCGTTGCGAGTACGCCTGACACCACGTATCAGCAGCCGTCGACCTACACCCTGACGACTACATACACCGAGGTTTTTAACGATGGCGCCGAGACTGGCAATACCGGGTCTACTACTGAACCTGCCACCGCGAGCAGCAGCGTACCAGCCTTCTACTGTACTGCATTCGTAAGCGGAAATTACGGCAACGGACATTACAACCGTTGCCTCTGCTTTGAGTATGTGAAAAATGAAATCCCAGGTGCCAGCGGCGGCTCACCCGGCACGCCCGGTGAGACTGGTGCATCGGCCACCGGCTTCGGCAAGATATTCGACGGCGGTACCCCGTCAGCACCGACTGCAGCAACTACCAACTACAGCAACGTGCCCGTCACGCCCGGCGCCAGTTACCCGGTCGTCGTGCCATCCGGCGCCATGATCACCATCACCTATTACGCATAAGGATCGGCCATGCCACGAGTTCAATTGATCGCAACCGGTGAAATTCTCAGCAAGGCTGATTATTGCGCGATGCATCCGCAAGTGTCATTTGCCAACGATTTTGCCCCGCTCGATGACGGCGAACTGCTGCCTGATTTACCTGTCGTGCCGCAAGTGGTGACGATGCGCCAGGCGCGCTTGGCGCTGCTTGGCGCCGGCCACCTCGGCGTGGTCCAGACTGCGATTGCCGGTGCAGGCGAGGCCGCCGTCATCGAGTGGGAATACGCGCAAACCGTCGAACGCGCTGCCGGGCTGGTCCCGCAAATGGCATCTGCTCTTGGCTTGACCAGCGAGGAAATCGACGCGCTGTTCACCGCAGCGGCGGCTATGTGAGCCGCGTGCGCGAAGTAGCGTTCGCCCTCGATCGCCTCCTCAATGCCATTTGCGGCGGCTACTCGACTGAGTTCCTGAGCTCGCGCTGCTGGCGCCTTCGCCAGTTTGGGCGCTATGGCGCTCTGCAGCGATGGATTGACCGTGCATTCTTCTGGCAAGTCGACCATTGCCGGCGAAGTTTCGAGAACGAACGGGCTCGCGCGAACACTCCTCCCGAATACCTGCGCCAGGACGCGCCGAACTAATTTCCCCACCAGCCGCCGCGTGCGGCTTTTTACGGACAATGCCGATGACGCACATATCAACCGAAACACAGATTGCCCTGCTGATCGCGGGTCAGAAGGCAACCGAACGCAAGCTAGAGGAGGTTGAGGCCGAACTTGCGGCACTTCGGCTTGAGCGCGACAAGGCTTTGAAGTGGGGTGTGATGTCTCTTGGCTCGGCCGTCCTGGCGATGGGTTATTGGATCGTTACCAAGATCATCGATGGGCGCATCCAATGAGCGCCCGCGCGTGGTCCGCGACATTCAACACGCTGCTGAAGGTATTCGCAGTCACGTTGATGATCGCCCTGATAGTGGTCATCGCTGTGCCGCCAAAAGAACATCGTGGCGCGACCGGGCCGACTGGCGCGCAGGGCGTCGATGGGCAGGCTGGCGCTGATGGCGACCGAGGCAAGCAGGGCGCGCCCGGAGCTGACGGAAAGAATGGGCGGCAGGGTGAGGCGGGGCCGGGTTTTTGGGGCAAGCCTAGCAAGTAATCAACAAGGAGTAGCAAATGCAACTGATCGAAGACTGGCAAGCGATCCTCAAGAAAGCATGGAGCCTGAAATTCAATGCACTCGCCGGCCTGTTGAGCGCTGGCGAGGTGTATATCGCCATGGTGCAGCCTGCGGGCGTGCCCAACGGCGTGTTTGCCGGGATAGGCGCATTCGTATCCATGCTGGCGTTTGGTGCGCGACTGATGGCGCAGAAGGAGTTGGGCAATGGCGCGGCCAAGTAACCGCAGCCTTGCTGCCATCGTCGGCGCAGGCGCTGCTGCTGCGCTGCTGATCTTCACGCCAGCGCAGGAGGGGCGCGAGTTCGCGACCTACCGTGACATCGGCGGCGTGCTGACGTACTGCGACGGCGCCACTGAAAATGCGATGGCGGGCAAGACCTACACGCCAGCCGAATGCAACGCGCAGCTAGACCGCGACCTTGCGCGCCATGCTGAAGGCGTGATGTCGTGCGTCAAAGCGCCGATGACGCTCGGCCAGCGTATCGCCTTCGTGGATACTGCCTACAACATCGGCGTCGCCGGGTTCTGCGGCTCTACCATGGCACGGCTTGCCAATGCGCGCGATGTTGTCGGTTCCTGCGCGGCGCTGTTCGCCTGGAACGGCATCGTCAGAAACGGCGTCAAGGTGCCGATCAAGGGCCTGATGCTGCGCCGCCTTCGGGCTATCGAAATCTGCCTGACGAGGACTTAGACATGCTCAATCCCTACGCAATCATCGGCGGAATCCTGATACTGGTCGCCGTCGCATTCGGAGGTGCCAGTACGGGCCGCAAGCTTGAACGATCCAAATGGCAGGCGAAGGAGTTGGCAACCGCTGCCGCCACGCAGAAGGCGCTGATCGACGCGCAGGGCAGGTACGTACGCCTACAAAATTTCAACGAAGCGACCGCACGAAAGGCTACCGCGAACCATGAACAAGCAATCAACGACCTCACGCAAAAATACGATGCTGCTCGTGCTGCTATCCGCGCTGCTGGCGGGCTGCGCGTCTCCCGGTCCATCTGCGCTGATCCAAACTCCACCGCCACCCAAAGCTCAAGCGCCGGCCGATCTGATGAAGCCAGCGCCGGCACCGTTGCACTTCCTGCGGAAACTGAAAGACGCCTTCTAGACTTGGCGCAGGAGGCTGATGCACTGTCGGAGCGCATGCGCGCGCTTCAGGCGTGGGTCAGGGCTTCGGGCCACTACGGCGACGCTCCATGAAAAAGCCGCTCACCGATTCGAAGTCGTGCGCTTCCTGCGAATCCTACAAGCCGGTCAATCCCGGCGACGAGGCGGGCTATTGCCACCTTATGCCGCCCTTGTGGGTCGACCATGACGGCGATGCTGGATGGTCACGCCCGGTTGTCGAGCCTCGCGACACCTGCCGAATGTTCCTGCAAAAACTTAATTCATAGGCTGCCATGACCGAACCGAAGATTGACCCGCGACTGTCCGAATGGGCAACGCCAGTGCAGCAGAAGTATATCGACGCGATCAATGAGCATGGGAGTGGGAATAAGGCTGCGGCGGCGCTCGGGCTGGCGAACAACGCAGTTAATGAGGCGATTCGGCGATTGAAGGCTGTGGCGACTCTAGGTGGATGGATGCCCGGCGCGCCGGTAGATGTGCCAATGTCGGAGGATGTCGACAAGTATCATGCTGACTGGACGCCGGAAATGTGCATCGCCGAACTTCGGCGGATCGCGCAGATTGATACCACGAAGGTCATCACGCGAAATTACTTCCGCAACGAGTCGCGCATCAGCGAGTCGACCTGGAATCGCCACTTCGGCACGTTCGAAGAGTTCAAGCGGCAGGCCGGCATCATCCTGTCGCGCCACGCGCACCGGCTTGAGAAGAACATCGCCATGCATGCCAGCAAGGACCGGCAGCGCGGCATGAATGAGGATAAGTCGGGGTGGGAAGATGCCTACCTTCGGCCGGTCAGCAAGAGGTTCCAGAGCGTGCTAGTCTGCTCCGACATCCACGACAAGGCATGCGATCCGTTCTATAGGCGGCTCCTGATCGACACCGCGCGCCGCGTGCAGCCGGAGAAGATCGTCCTCAATGGGGACATCTTCGACCTCGCCGAGTTCGGCAAGTATGCGAACGACCCGCGCACATTCAATCCGGTAGCGCGCATCCAGTGGGTCCATGCCCTGATCGCCGACTTGCGCGAAGCCTGCCCCGATACCGAAATGACCTTCGTTGAGGGCAACCATGAATTCCGCCTGCTGCGCCATCTAACGGAAGCCACACCTGCGCTGATGACCGTTCTGGCCGACCTGCACGGCATGACCGTATCAAGCCTGCTCGGGCTCGACCAGTTCGAATTGAACTACGTGGCGCGCATGGACCTTGCCGCGTTCAACGAAGCCGACGTGAAGAAGGAGTTGAGTAAGAACTACGTAATCCTGTGGGATGCCGTCCTGTTCAACCACTTCCCCGAAGGCCGAAATTTCGGCTACCCCGGCGCAAACGGCCATCACCATAAGCACATCGTCTGGAACGATTACAGCCCGCAATTCGGCTCGTTCGAATGGCATCAACTCGGCTGCGGCCACATGCCGCGCGCCTCGTACTGCGCTGGCGAGAAGTGGTCGCAAGGCTTCCTGTTGTGTCACGTTGACACGATGAAGAAGCATACCCAATTCGAGTACATTGATACCACATTTGGGCATTCCATGATCGGCGGCCGGTTCTATGAGCGCACCGACAACGAGCGGCGGGCAGCATGAACCGACCCTGCAAATGCGGCGCCACGCCGACCCTCACCGAGTCCGAGCGCTACCGCATCCACATCATGCGCCTAGAGTGCAAGTGCGGCAATCGCGGGGCAACTCTGCTCTACACTAAGCCGCAGGATCGGGCGCAAATGGCGCAGGCGGCTTGGGATGGATGGAATCTGGCAGGGTAGCCCCGCTAGGCCGCCAGTGCTTCGCCGCAATGCCTACGCTAGTCGTCACCCATAATCCCGACCCCCAATCGTCAGCAGCCGCGCGCACCTGATGTCGATCGCAAACCGAGCACACGCGCTCATCTCCATCTTCGCACCATCTGTGCGCCGCCAAAATTCCCAGAATTTCATTCAGCATACTGTTCTTTCTTTTTGAGCGACCAGAATACCAGCAATGGTTGCATGAATACTATTCAATTGTAACGAAGCATCATCCGGTATAGTCTATCAGACCTGGTAGCTTGACAGGCGATATACTGCCGCCATGCGCCCCAAACTCACCAAGTCCGACCTCCACGAAATCGGCCAGCGTAAAACTCCCGATGTTGTCGCCCTGCTATGGGAAATCCACCGGTTGCGCGCCCTGGTGCTCCGTGCCGACCAGTTGCAATGTGCTCTCGGCACCATGGGCGGCGCTCAAGGGATGATGCTCGACAGCTTGCGGTCGGAGTTGGAGGGCGAGCCTTGCGTGGCTGAATTTCCGAGGCTGGCGTAGTCCGGCGCATCGCGTTAGATTTACTAATATACAGTTGTAAGTCATTGTTATTTGGCGGTCTATACAGTGGTTTATGGTGGTTGCTGTATAATGTCAATCCACCAGCTAACTAACTGATTTCATTCAGAAAAACACAACTCAACAATGTTATCCACTGCGTATAAGCTGATGCGAAAGTAGCCTTAGAGCCTGTAGGGTAAGGTCTTATTTTACTGGAAATCGTTTAATATTTTACTGAATCATTTCGCCGCGATGATCTGGAATTGCGAGCCTCGCAGGTCGTTGTAGACCGATGTCATTGAAGCATTTTTGTGCCCTAGCATTGCCTGCGCGAACTCTGCGCTGTATTCCTTTCGATACAGGCGTTGCGCCAAGCTCCGGATTTCGTGGAAGGTCGGCGGCGTCATCCCCTCTCTCGCCTTGATGCCGGCCGCATCGCGCGCAGCTTGAAATCCCATCGTCAGCCCATTGTCGGAAACTCGAGTGCCAGGCTTCGCAGCGCCTTGGTGTGTGCTGTGGTGCACGATGAAGCGACTTACCACCTGATCCCTGCATTCGTGTATTGCATCGGCAATCGACATCCCGACAGCTTCCAAGCGAATCCGAGTGTCCTGCTGGAGCTTTATTTCGCCCTGTGATTTGCCCTGCACGATATAAAGATAGCCATCGCGACAATCGGCAAACTTCATCGCGCCTACGTCTTCCCTGCGCTGGGCCGTCAGGAGTGCGAGCATCATGGCGCGCTTGAGCCAAAGAGGCGCTTTCTCGCGCACCTGATGGAACTGCTCAAGGGACAATCGCTCCCGCTTGACCGTGCGGCCCGGCGCGTAAGTTGCTGTCACAGGGTTCCGGCCCTGTTCAATCAACCCTTGCGTTTCTGCCCATCTGAATACATCGCCAGTCCTCGATCTGAGCGCAATAGCTGTCGGACTGCCGCTCAGCTTTTCGGCATCCTCTACCAACTTCGCGATGTGCGCCGTCGATATTTCCTTGAGCTTGATCCAAGCGAATTCGCATTCAGCCAACTTCTTGACGTACATTTTGCAGCTGCGGATCGTGTTCGGTGCCGGCTCGGTCTTTCGCTCCCATAGTTCGGCGTAGAGCGGCAGCCACTCCGCAAGGGTGTAATCCGCCTTCCCGGCAACCCAGTCCGCCAACGACGAAGGATTCATCGTCGCCAGGACAGCATTTGCCGCGCGAGCCTCTGAAAATGCGAACGCTCGATCCCGCCCAAGCCCCTTATATTTCTTGCTCTGCGGGTTGAGGAAATAGAAATATCCCGCCGAATTCTGATAGAGGTTCGGCGGGAATCCCTTGTTCTTTGCGCTGCGCTGTCGGCCCATATCAGTCTGAAACGTATTCTGCGTTCGGGCGAACCTGCCACACGCGATTGATCTTCTTCGGCTGCGGCTGAATACGTCCGTCATGGACCCAGCGCAGGAGCGTATTGTTGTGCGGAACGCGCGAAAACATCGCGGCGGCCCACTCCTGCAGTGTAATGTAACGCGGCTTTATCTCGCTCATTTTGCACTCCCATCTGGCACAGCCTCTACTAGCTGATACGGCAGCATCGCGTCAACCTGCTCATCCGTTGCCGCTTGTGGATTGGCCAGAACACCAAGGATATGGGCTGGCGCATCGTGGGCGCCTACGATCTGATATGCGCACGCGATGATGGTCAGAAGCTTGTCGGTCATCGCAGCCTGTCCCGGCTTCTCGGTGGCCAGATGCGACGCGTTGATCGACGATCCATAATTTAGAGTTCCCGTTTGCGCGGGATCGCCCCCCTTGTCAGTGCTCGCCCGAGCGGCTTCGATAGCGGCGAAATATGCCAGTTCGGCGTTGCGCTTGGCGTCATCCACATCGTTGCCGGCGTAAAAGTAGCCTTCGACCGGGTGCTCATCAACCGTTGGGCTTTCGTACTCTTTCCAGCTTTTCCAGGTAATCAGGATTCTTCCGAATGGCGTCTGGGCTGTCACGTGGTCATAACCGCAATCTGAATTCGGCCGCTCAGGATCGGCCCAGTCCAGCCGCTCGCCATCCTTGCCTTCCGCCCCGGCCTGCTGGGCGAAAAGGGCGCGCACTTCATAGCTGAAACCGTCGCCAATATCAGGATTGGCACTGTAGCGATCGTACATTTCGCGATTCGTTTCGCTCCAACTTCCCAATTGACCGGCTGGCGCGATCATCCGCTGCTCGTACCGCACCGGCTGGGCTTGCGCTCCCTGTGGCGCAATTCCTGGCGCGGCGTTGATAATCGCCAGCAACGAGTCAATCCGCGCGCGCAGTTGCGTGATCCAGCGCTTAGCCTGCGACATATCGACCGGCATGCTGGTGTCGTCTGGCGCTTCCTGAGTGGCAGGAGCGGCAGCGAACATGGCCCGGTAGACGGCGCCGTACGGGCGGGGGGCTGGCACATCTTCGGCGGCGTGCATCATCGCCTCGGTTGCTTCTGGCGGCATCGACTTCCAGCCAGCAGGCGCTGGAGTGGCGCTAAGTTCGATGCTGGCGGTGTCGTAAGCCTTGACCAGTTCGGCGTAATTTTGCTCGGTGTGGAAGCGGCCCTTGGCTTTGATGAGTTTGCCAACAGCTTCGAGCAGGGCGGTTGCTTGGTGGTGGTTCATGGGTGTCCTTTCGTAGTTGCGCGCTCAACTTCACATTTCACTGTTCCGCCCCCTGCCATGTTGGCGACGCCTTTGCTGGCGCAATCCTTGATGGTTGCCTGATCGCCGACCAGATTCCCGATAGCCAGCCCGAAAAGGAACATTGCCACCAATGCGCCAGCGCCGTGCCGTGGGGCGCTCACGATTTCACACCTTGGCCGCTCGTGGCTTCGGCCTGCCCTTCCACGACCCCGGCAGCGGCAGCGACAGGGGCGTCAGGGAGCGGCATCCAGTGGGTAGGTTGGGTGCTAGCGTGCCGATGTGACTCTGCACCGAATGAGCGCGATGGGCTGAAAATCTGGTAGTCCACATCGACAAAGCCGGAATCGCAGCCCATGTCGTCAACACTGTCTTCCCATCCTTCTTGCCAGCGCCCAGCCGTCGAAACGGCGTCGAGGTCTTCTGCTTCGTTTTTGGCCCGGCCCAGCAAAATCATGGCGTCCTTCGGGGCATTTGCAATCGGCTGCCATGCTGGCGCGGCTGCATCCGGAGTGGCTGGTGGAAGAGTGGCAGCGTCATAGCCTTCCATGAAGGCATCGCGCAATGCGTTGTAAGCCGTGCCGCTGATGCCGCGCTTGTTCGCGTAGGCCACGAAGGCGGTATTGCTGTCGATGGTCATTGTGCTGGTCCTTTCTTTGGCGAACGCATATGCTTATTGGCGAGTGCGGCCATTGCCGATGCCTTCGGTCCTTGATGCTCGCGCCACAGCCGCGCGGTTTCAGATACCTTGGCGCGCAGCAGGGCGAACGCCGGTTTCATGTCGGTGCTCACTTGGCTTTCTCCTGTGCGACCAAAGCAATCGCCTGATCGACCAATTCATTCAACTGCTCCGATTCCGGCCGGTCAGTCTCCATCTGCGCATTGCCCAGCGCGTTGATCGCCAGCGCTTCCGGGCCTTCGTCGTCATCGGCGACGCGCATCATGAATTGCCACCGCGCCGCGTCCGCTGCACCCCTGCCGCCATCAGGCGCTTGCCGAGCAGCGAGAGCGGCGACACCCGTTCCTTTCGTGATTTCAGCGTCGATTTCGGCGTGCGACTTGCCGGGGAAGGCGCGCAGCATGTTCTGGTGGAAGGCCGAGCGCATCGCATTCAACTTTTCCGACAGCGCGCAGTTCTCGCCAAGCAGCGTCATGTTCGTTTCGTGCGCGTCGCGCCGTCCCTCTTGGCGCTGCTGGCGCATCTGGTCGGCGGAGTAGCCCCAAATGTCGTCTCCGATGTCGGGATTGCCGAACAGAAGTTCTTCCTTCGGCAGCGCCGGCAGCTCGCACCCTTCCGGCTGCCCCGATTTGACCGCCAGATTTTCCGATTTTTGACCATCAAGCGGCGTTGTCGTCAACTCGTGGCGGTCGCTCGGCTGTCCCGAAAGCAACGGAATCACCGCGCCAGCCGTCGAATTGGCATAGGTCATCGGGGCGCGCTTGATCATGTCGAACTGCGGGAACGGCGCAGCGGCGATCAGGCGATCAAGCGGCCGGTCGCCGAAATCCGGGCCTGCGCTGGCGCTCGGCTGTCCTGGCGGGGATGGTGGGAGCGCGACCCCGCCCGTTGACGCTAAAAGCGCAGGGCATCCGTGGTAATGCCCGCCACCTTTGCTGCCACAGTTGTAGCATTCGCGTGCTGTGCTCATTTCGCCTCCTTGGTCTGGTTATCTGGCTGGGGCGATGGGAGGGCGAACAGGGCTTCGACATCGGCCAGGTACACGAACATGGTGCCGGGCTTCTTTTCAAGGACGTTGCGCACCTCATCGGGAAGCGGCACGCGCAACATCGCTAAATCGGCCGCAGAGGGGGCTTGTACGCCGGCCACTTCATCCTCAATTGCCACACAAACCAGCCGCTCGCCGTCGATCACCTCGTCCGAGGCAATGACGATCCGGCGCTTTTCGTAGTCGGGCAGCGCGAGGATCAGCTTCGGTTCGGCTGCGCCTGATACTGGCGCTGGCCGACCTTCAAAAAGCGGGGTGGCACGCGCCTTCACGGCGTCGGACATTGGCGCGGGGTAGATATAAAATCCGCCGACCGCCTTGTCCCAATGCACAGCCGGCTGTCTCTGTTGCGCTGGCGCTCCATCGGCGGCGCGAGATGCTTTTACGAACGCATGCACCTTGTTGGTCAGCGGGGTCGTGTAGTCCGCCTCAGTCCCGGTGTCGTACTCGTGCTTCGGGTCGTCTATCAGGTCTTCGATAATTTGAAGCTGTATCGACAATCGCGCATTCTTTCTAACCATTTTGGTACGTTCAGCTTGTGCCTCATCGCTCGCCACATCAGCGCCAACCGGCGATGCTAGGGCAGCGCGGGCTTGCCATGCTGCCCACTTCGCCGCGATGCGATTGTCCGTGTAGACTCCATTGTGTGATTGACTGAAATGAGTGCCTGGACGGCGATGCGTCTTGCGCGCCCATGCTTCAAACATGTCGCGCTCGGTATCGGCTACATGTTCCGGGGTAAGGTTCATTGCGCACGCTCCATTTTCCAGTGAACGCCATCTTGCGCCTTGGCGATGTAATCAGTCGTTCCTTGCAGGCGATCAACAGCTTCTCCCTGACCGACCGTTGCGCACATGCCAAGCCCGCACATGCTGACGAGCTTCATCAGCACATTGGCTACGTCCTGCGTGCTGTTGCATCCGCACGCCTTGACGTAATCTTGCATAGCCTGTTGCGCCAGCGGCTCCACTTCTGCGGCATTGAGCTTTGGCATCTACTTCCCCTCCGCTGGTTTGACTGGTTCAGCCGCAGCAGATTTTCCGCAGAACGGGCAGAAGCTGGCGACCATGTAGGTGCTCTTTCCCTTGGCTGAACTAAACCCGCGCGCAGAGCTGCGGATCGTCCATGGTATCGACAGGCTCATGCCGCCAGTTCGGAGGTTGATGCCCAAGCCACCGCATTCGGCTTGCACGTCATTGCCAGCCTCCGGTTTGAAGTGATCGACCATTTTGGTGCGGATATCCTCGACGCAATCGCAATTCATTATTTCTTCTCCTGGGTGACTGGTTCAGCCGCGAGTTTCGCGTACCATGCGCGGTCGAAGTCGTCCATCGCTTGCGCGGGGCTGTCGCCAAAGCCAGCAACGCCGTCCTGAATGTTGTCGCCGTACAGCGCGCACCATGCGCTGCCGTCGATGTAAATTTTCGGGCGGTAGATCGCACTCGGCGCTTCGTAGGCCGATGCCGCCTGCTGGATCGAATGCTGAACCATGTGGGCGCAGTCACCGATGCCAGCAGAACGAATTGCCGACTCGATAGCGCTTCCCACATCACAACCGCCAAACCGGCTGCGCACGGCGTCATAGACTGCCTGATAGTTATCGCTCATTATTTCTGCTCCTGTTGGGTGACTGGTTCAGCAAGCGGCAATGTGGCGGCGAGATACGCCCGCGCACGGATGGTTAGGCAGTCGGGCAGGTGGCCGTCGCCATCGTCCAGATTTACCCTGCACTCCGCACAATGCTGCGTGTCGGTGAGGTGGGCGTGCGCGATGTGCCCGATAGACACCGACTTGATGCAGTCGCGGATCAGTTCCTCACTCGGCGCGGGTACTGGTGCGCGGTCTTCCGCTTCTGCCGTGGCCTTCCATGCCAGCATGCCGCCGTAGTAGCGCTCGATTTCGTCGGAGGCTGCGCGCAGATCATCTTTCGGCACATTGGTGCAAAAATAAGGCGATGCATCCTCGCTGGCGATTCGCCGCAGCCGCGCCGAAATCTGCGTCGGCTTCGATTCTTGCGGGGCGATGGCAACAGGGGCGGCAAGGAATTCATACAGTTCGCGCTTGGTGTCAGCGATGACGCGATACACGCCGTCCTCATTCACCAGCTGCCCGATGTGCGCAATGGCCGAGTCATTGTGGTTTTGGAGTCGGGTAGGTATAGCATCGACCAGCACGTCGGCGCAGTGCAGTGCGTGGCTTATTTTCTGCATCAGGTTGCGCGGCACGAGCATGTTGTTGTCGTCGGTCAGGATTGGTGCTGCTGGTTTAGTGGCGGTCATGGGTCAGTCCTTGAATACGATTTGTCCGTCAAGCAAACCCTTGACGATGGCGTTGAATTCCCAGCAGTAGACCTGCGCCTCGACGTACACGCGCAGGCCGCGCCGGTAGTCGTGCTTTTTGCGCTGGATGAAAGCTTCGGCGGCTTCTTTGGTGAAATGTACGTTGACCACATCCCAGCATTCGTCCCAGCCGGATACGGTATGGTCTTCAAGGTCGTCAAGCAAGTCCCATTGGTCGCTTTCATCCAGCGACAGGAATGGGCTATCCCCCTCCTCATTCGCCATCGAGTCAAGTTTGGCGCGCATGCCATCATCGCTGTCGTCCCAGTATTCTTGCGGGCTGAAATACATACTGTCTTCGATGGCGACGGCCAGCTTGTCGGTATAGTCGCGGTCGATGCCGAATATGATCTTGCGTGCTTGAACGGTGAACAGTGCATCAGCGGTGCAATGATCGTGTACACCCTCGCCGCGAACGTGGTGGCGCAGGCGCTGCACGAAGTCGGCAAACGTTGCTTGGCTCAGTTCTGCTCCGGCTGCGATGGTCATCATGCTCCCTCTCCGCCGTTCTTCTGCCCAGTCAGGGCGGCATCAATGGCGGACACCAGTTCTTCCAGGCGCTCGTCGTTGTCGGCCACCAGCTGGAAATCATCCTCGCTCATCGTGCCGACGCCCCACGCCGACCAGACGCGCGTGCAGTCCATGGCATCGCCCAAGGTGGCACTCAACGCATCGCGCACCGTCTCGCGCTGGTCATCCGTAAGTGGTGCCGGCGCAGCTTTCGGGGCGGCAGACTGGATGCGGCTGTCGATGTGGTCCGCGATCTGCTCAAAAATCTTGCCCGCATCGACGCCAGGCTCAGCCAAGTCCCACTCATTGAGCGGGCGGATCAGCTTTTGATCGTTGCGCACGCTTCCCGCTGTCGGGCTAGGTGCTGCTGTGGTGTTCATGTTTATCCTTTGAAGGTAACGTTGTTCTGCGCGCCAAAGGCGTCCAGGTATTCGATAAACTGTCCTGCCATGGCGACTGAGAACTTCCGCGTCTGCACGCCGAGCTGCACCACGCCAGATCCGTCAATACTTGGCACGATTCGTCCCTGGTCGCAGAATGGATCTGGCTTGCCAGTGCCGTGCGCATCCTCGCGCATCACGCGAACGAAGGCGTCGACCAGAAGGCGCTTCCACGTTTCGGCGTCGACCATCTCACCCATGAACGGGACGACCTTGGCGATATCGCCGACCATTGCGTGATATTTCTCTTCTTGCTCACGCTTCTTGACTGGCTCGCTGAAGCGGACCACGAGTCCGGCCGGCGCGCTCATACAGAAGGCTGCAGCATTGCGGCGCGCCTCTGCGTGAGCCAGGACGAATTTAGCCTTGTTGGTCACGCCGCCAACTTCGCGCGCATCATTTCGCCAGTCGGATCAAGCGCATCCATTACCATCCGCGAAATGCGCAAGAATGCCTGTTCGGGTGTGCCGCCAAATTCGTCGCAATAGTTCTCGATAATCTCGCGGTCGGTCGGCGCGCAATCGTCGTCTGCCGCGTCAATCATGGCATCCAGCACGGTCGCCGATTCGGGCAGCACCAGGCTACGGCCATTCGTCAGCATCGCCTGCGCGGTCGCGGTACAGCGTGCGAGGGATTCGGCGGCGTCGATATCGTATTGGGCGTTGTCGGCCAGCCCCTCGGCGTGATCGGCGATCAACTTGGCGGCTGCGGCCTTCTCATCGTCCAATGCCTTGCGCTCAGCCGCGATAGCCGCTTGCTGCTCATCCAACTGGCGCTTCAGGTCGGCGGCTACGCGATCGCGCTCGGCCTGTTCTCGGCGATTCGCTTCAGCCTGCGCATCGGCAGCAGCCTTAAGATTGGCGGCAGCTTCGTCGCGGAGCTGCTTGAGGGCGAGTTCCTGCGCGGCTTCTTGATCGGCTAGGCGCTTGGCGGTTGCGGCATGCTCGTTGGCGATGCGCTCGTTTTCGATTGCGGCCAGGCGCGCAGTTTCAGCAGCAGCGGCGCGCAGTTGGGCTAGTTCGGCGCGCTCAGCTTCGATGCGGGCGACTTCGGCGATGCGGGCTTCTTCGGCGGCGATGGTGGCGGCTTCGGAGGTGAGCGCCTTGGCGATCATCGCTTGAATCCTCTCTGATGCGCCGGCTATGGCTGCTGCCGCATCATCAGCAAATTCAGCGAACTGACCGTTCACCGGCTCGATGCGGCCAAGCGCATCAATGGTGCGGGACAGGCCTACGGAGTCCATTTCTGCGGCGCGTAACGGAGTGTCGCGGATAGTCTGAATGACCGCTTGAATAGCCTCAACTCGCGCCCGCTCCTGAGCAATCAGCGCATCCTTGCGGGCCTTTTCCTCGGCGTCGAAGGCATCGCGCAGTTTCAGTACGCGCAATTCCTCCGGCTCGATGATGGCGATCAAATCCTTTTCCATAGCAATCACGGCTTTGCTGAATGCCGTAGCGTCCTCGCGTGCAGCCTTGCCGGTGTTCGTGATGGTCGTTCGAGTGGTGCGCAGAACCATAGCGGCGCGGTGCGCCTCTTCGCGTCCATCCGCATTGGTGACAGTGAGGATGCCGGCCGATTTCGTGACCAGTTCACGCAGGCGTGCTTCGTTCGCAGATTCACCGAGGGCGACGGCCGCGCGCTCCGGCAGGGTAATGGCGTTTTGCTCGGCTTGATTTGTGGCGCTCATTGGTTCACTCCAAATTTTGCCAGGAGTTCCCTGGCGTTGATATTAATCTCGGCAACAGCGTCGAGAACCCTGCTTTCCATGTGGGCGATGTAGTCGTCGTCCCGTTCGATGCGCTGGCGGTACAACTGCATTCCGGGAGGGAAGGCTGGGTGGTAGCTCACGAAGTCCCACCACTGCCGGCCGCAAATCCACATGCCGCCCTGGCACTGCGCCATGTGCTCGGCAGGCATTCCGCCTAGCAGGGTTTTGAGGTGCACGGTCGGGGTCAGCGGGCACTTGGCCTCCCAGCCGCCATCTGCGCCGATCAGGCTGTCGGGCGAGCATCCGACTTGCCGATGCTTCGAGTGGGTGATGAAGCCGACTTCTTGGCACATGTGGCCGGTGGCGATCTCATAGGCTGCGCGCGCGTGCGACTCGTGCTCCTTGCCCCAGCGCGTCGCTTTCGATGACCACATGGCCCCCGGCTGGCCTGTGATTAGCTCGAGCGTCACTTCGGTAATAGCTGTCTCTCGCGCTTCGAGTGGCTTCCCGCCTCGACCTACTGCGATCACGTCGTGAAAGCGCGAGCCGGTCACATGGCCTAGTCTGTCGAGCAGCCAAGCCTCAGTACCCTGCTGCGCGCTAGATTGGCTGCTCATGCCTTCGCGTCCAGGCCGGCGACGAATTCGGAGTTTTCAGTAGCAGCCGGCTGGTCGATGGTGCGGCTGTTGTCAGCGGCAATCGCGTCGGCCTTGCACTTCTCGTGGTGCGTCGCCAGCAGTTGGCGATTATCCTTGCCGGTCTCGCTCCAAAATTTGGAGTAGGCGGCGACGCCGGCGCCGGCGGCAGCCTTGGCCTGATCGAGCAAGGCGGCAGGAACTTCCGGGGCCAGGACTTCCGCCGCGCCCATGTTGCGGGTCTGCTGCGCCGTCTGTGCGGTCTGCTCGAATTCGTCGGGCGTGTAGACGCCGAGGATGACATCGGGCGCATATAGGCGCGTCCACCGCTTAACGGCCAAGTATGCCAACTGTTGCTTCGGGTCCGTCGCCCACAGCGGCGAGTTACGCACGCTCGCCTGCACCAGCAGCAGATCCATGACGCGCGGCTCTGACTCGCCTCTGAGTGTCGCCCATACTTTGACGCCGAGGCCAACTTCATCACTCATGCTGTAGTCGGGAACGCGGAATTCATATTCCTTTTTTCCGTCCTTGGCGGGCATCTTAATCACCTTCGTCTTGCCGATGATTTTTTCCCATGGGCCGTACCAGTCGTAATTGAAGCGGTCAACCGTCACGCCACTGGACTGGATCACGGCGTTGACCAGCTGCGCCTCATATCCGAGCGTGCCGTTGACGACGTGCGTCTTCTGCGCCACGGCGTAAGGGTTCATTTGCCAGGTCATCGCCTGCATGACAATAGCCATGCAGTCACCCTTGTTGCCGCGAAGGTGCTCGGGGATCGTTGACTTACCGGCAGCCATAATCTCGGCCATCCGGTACATGCTGTCCATGCTGGCGACATCCATGATCAAGGCGCCTGCGCTACCAATCGTGTTCAGTTCCTGCGATGCCGTCGTTACTTCATTCATCTTCTTCTCCGTTTAAAAATCCGTGTACTTCAATGCCATCGCCAGCGAATCCATCCGCCGAAATCCGTAGCCGCGCCACTTGCGGTATCTGGCGAGCAGTTTCATTTCTTGATCTGGTCGTACGCGACCATCTGGCGCGATTGCTGATCCAGCTTCGCCCAGGTCTCCGGCTGCGCTGCGGCTTTTACCTGCTGTTCAACGTGGACGCGGACAGCCTGATCGTCG
>CXWL01002027.1_pt1 | contig 58509 bp, 44 predicted proteins | sample 590931 | NCBI WGS metagenome assembly CXWL01 (sample SAMEA3498368, study PRJEB10139) | groundwater metagenome | biome: water well; material: biofilm material | place: Germany | collected 2015-04-27 | reverse complement strand
CCTTGATCGAAGGCTTCGCGCGCCGCCCTGCGCTTTGGCGTATCTCCCCAATCGTGCCGCAGCGTCCCCCATCCCTTAACTCCGCTGCGGCACAAAAAGATCGAGGAGAATAATCATGAACAAGTCCGTCCTGGCACTCGTCGCAATGGCCAGTGCCGTTGTTTCCGTACCTGCATTTGCCGCCCCGGCATCGGCCACGGTGCGTACTGCCGACCTTAACCTTGCCAGCCCGGCTGGTCGTGAGGTGCTTGCACGCCGCATCTCGTTCGCTGCGAAGCGTGTCTGCATTGTCGAGGGCGATCGCAGCCTGGTTGCGCTGATCGAGGGCCACAAATGCTATGATCGTGCGGTCAACTCCGCGCACAGCCGGGTTGCGTCGGCTGCCGACAGCATCGTCATCGCCAGCAGATAGCCCGGCCATGGCATTGATCCACTAAGGGGTCGCGTTCCCGGCGCGGCCCCTTTTCATTACCCTAGCGCGCGATCCACTGGCCTGAATTGCGATATTCCTCGCGGACGTCGCTTTCGGGCAGGGTGCCGGGGACATAGCGGCGATCGGCCGCAACAGGTTGGCTCGGCACGATGCTTGCGATGCGGGCCGATGGCACCGCAGGCGGTGCGACGCTCGCCCAATCCTGTGGCACGGGCAAAGGCAGGCCGGTCATTTGGAGCGGAGCAGTTGGCGCGTACAATTTGGGCCTGGGCGCCGGAACCGGTTCGTTGCCGTGATAGCTGTCATGGAACGCCCTCGGGCTCCCCGCCCCGCCCGGCCAGCGGAAGAAGATGTGTGCGCCGACAATCGAAGCAGGCGTCAGCGCCTTGTTCCAGACCGGGTTCACAGCAAGGGTGTGATAATGGGTGGCAAGGCCGACCGGCGCATAGACAGCGCCTGAAAGGGCGGCCTGCGCATTGCGCCGCGCGCGCGACCAGACCGATGCGACGGGCATGCGCGCCATCGATCCGTCACAGCCAAAGGTGAACTGGCACAGCGTGTCGCTGCGCTCGGTGCCCTGATAGACGACGCCGCAGATCGTGTCCGGATAGGCCGGATGGCGGACGCGGTTGAGGATAACCTGCGCGACTGCGCGCTGACCTTCGTCGGGCTCGTTCCCGGCTTCATAGTAGATTGCAGCTGTCAGGCAGAGCGAAGCCCGTAACCTGTCTTGAGCAGTGCCGCCTGCCTGAAACGGCATGGCGGCGGCCCCCGGCACAAGCAAGGTCGGTGAAAAACCCGGCGTCTGTGGCTGCAGGCCGTCGCTCAAAGCCATGGCCGGCGAAAGGCCTCTCCACCCCATCGGGTCAGAGCTTGCATCATAGGGTAGCGGTGGATCGAGCGCGATCGACAGCCCTGCAGGAGTCCGCGATGCGGCGAGCGGCGCAACGACAGGCGCCGCAATCGCCAGGATGCAGATCGCCGCGAAAATGCCAACATATCGCGCAACGCGGTGCTGCCCTGGCATGCGCCTGATCCTGATCCTGGTTCGGTTCACGTTCCTGTATCGTCCATCCGCAATTTCGCGATTTCTTCTTCTTTAACGTCATTTTGTGCGGGCGGATGCCCCCCAAATGCCGCCTGTTCCGCGACGGGACAATCAGAGGGGTGCGCCTTAACGCCAGCCGGGCGGTGCAAACTTGCGTTATTCTTCGGTGCGGCCCTTTCCATCGACGCATCCGCCGCTTAGAGAGCGGCCAAATTCAGGGGAATTGTGGGCATGAGTGAGCCGCTTCGCGTTGCATTGGCAGGTCTGGGAACCGTAGGCGGCGGCGTCATCAAGCTGCTTGAGGCCAATCGCGACCTGATTACGCGCCGCGCGAGCCGCCCGATCGAAATCGTCGCCGTATCGGCGCGCGACCGCGGCCGCGATCGCGGGGTCGATCTTTCGGGCCTCGCTTGGAGCGACGATCCGGTGGCGCTTGCATCGCAGGACGGCGTCGATGTCGTGGTGGAACTGATCGGCGGAGCGGACGGCCCTGCCCTTGCGCTCGCCCAAGCCAGCATTGCCCACGGCAAGGCGTTCGTTACGGCCAACAAGGCGATGATCGCGCATCATGGCGTGGCACTCGCCGAGGCGGCAGAGGATGCCGATGTGGCGCTGAAATACGAAGCGGCGGTTGCGGGCGGGATTCCGGTCATCAAGGGCCTGCGCGAAGGGGCTGCTGCCAACGAGATCACCCATGTCTATGGCATCCTCAACGGCACCTGCAATTACATATTGACGACAATGGAAAGCGAAGGCCGCAGCTTTGGCGATGTGCTGGCCGATGCTCAGGCGCTTGGTTATGCAGAGGCCGATCCGGCGTTCGACATTGACGGCGTGGATGCCGCGCACAAGCTGGCGATCCTTGCCTCGCTCTCGTTCGGAACGCGGCTCGATTTCGACGCCGTGCGGATCACCGGCATTCGCGACGTGCTGGCGGGCGACATTGCACAGGCTCGCGCACTCGGTTTCCGCGTCCGGCTTGTCGGGCTGGCTGATGCGGGAAGCGACGGCCTGTTCCAGCGCGTCCATCCCTGCCTTGTGCCGGTGACCCATCCGCTCGCCCATGTTGCAGGCTCGATGAATGCGGTTGTTGCCGAAGGCAATTTTGTCGGGCGGCTTTTCTTCGAAGGGCGTGGCGCAGGCGAAGGGCCAACAGCTTCCGCCGTCGTTGCCGACCTGATCGACATTGCGCGCGGCGAATATGGCCCGGCCTTTGCGATGCCGGTCGCCAGCCTCGCCCACCCCGGCACGGCCGATCCCGGCAAGCGCGTGGGCCGCGCCTATCTGCGCTTCACCGTGGCGGATCGTACCGGCGTCCTCGCCGAACTGACCGCCGCAATGCGCGATGCGGGTGTTTCGATCGAAAGCATGATCCAGCGCGGCGAAGCGCCGGGTGGTGGTGTGCTGGTCGTCATGACGACGCATGAGGGGCCGGAAAGCGCTGTCACCCAGGCCCTAGCTGCGCTTTCAGGGTCGCCCAGCCTGGTCGGCGCGCCGATGATGATGCCCATTCTGGATTTTTAACCCGTCACGGCCTATCCGAACCTCAACTTGTCACAGGGAATCTCCAAGCCGATGGTTATGCCTTCCAAAGTCCTCGACCGTGTCCTCGTCCTCGAAATGGTGCGCGTCACCGAGGCGGCGGCGATTTCCGCCTCAAAAATGGTCGGGCGGGGCGATGAAAAGGCCGCCGATGCCGCCGCTGTCGAAGCGATGCGGGCGGCTCTCAACGAACTGGCGATGGACGGCACCGTGGTCATCGGCGAAGGCGAACGCGATGAAGCGCCGATGCTGTTCATCGGCGAAAAGGTCGGCAGCGCGATTGGTACCGGCCCGAGGATCGACATTGCGCTCGATCCGCTTGAGGGCACGACGATCACGGCCAAGGCCGGCCCCAATGCGCTCGCGGTGCTGGCTGTGGCCGAAGAAGGCAACCTGCTCAACGCGCCCGATGTCTATATGGACAAGCTCGCGGTCGGGCCGGGCTACCCCGACGGGATCATCGACCTTGCGAAAAGCCCGACCGAAAATGTTACGGCCGTCGCCAAAGCCAAGGGCGTCGATCCACACGAAATCATCGTCTGCGTCCTTGATCGCCCGCGCCATGAAAAGCTGATCGCCGAACTGCGCGGCATTGGTTGCGGCATCATGCTGATCCCCGATGGCGATGTGGCCGGCGTGATTGCCGTGACCGACCCGGACACCACGATCGACATGTATATGGGCTCCGGCGGCGCGCCCGAGGGTGTGCTGGCGGCGGCTGCACTGCGCTGCGTCGGAGGCCAGTTCAAGGGGCGGTTGCTGTTCCGCAACGACGACGAGAAAAGCCGCGCGCGCAAATGGGGCATCAAGGATCTCGACCATATCTATGACCTCAAGGAACTGGCCAAGGGCGATTGCATCTTCGCGGCGACAGGCGTGACCGACGGCTCGCTCCTCGACGGGGTGAAGCGGCTCAAAAACGGCACGATGACGACCGAGAGCGTCGTGATGCGTGCCAGTTCGGGCACCGTCCGCTGGGTGAGGGGCGAGCATCACAAAGGTGCGCGCGCATAATTTCCCCCTCGCCAGCGCTGTCATAGGCTTGTAATACAGCCGTAATGTCCAGCCCGCCGCTCAACGCCGACGATCCTGCCTATGGCCGCGACTGGATCGCGCCTTATGAGGATGAGCCGGAATTTGCGGCCCCGCCGCCGCCTTCGCACTGGGCCGTGCGGTGGTTGTGGATCAGGCGCGGGGTCAAACTGTCGGCGGTCGTTTTTGCGTTGCTGTTCGTCTGGCTGGTCCTGACGGCACCGCTCTCAAAGTCGCTCCAGCCGATTGCGCCGCCGCAGCTGACCCTGCTCGCGGCCGATGGCCAGGCTTTCGCCCGCAACGGTGCGATCATTGCGGAGCCGGTCAAGGCGACCAAGCTGCCCGATCATGTCAAGCAAGCCTTCATCGCCATTGAGGACCGGCGCTTCCATTCGCACTGGGGGATCGATCCGCGCGGGCTGGCACGCGCAGCGCTCAACAATATGGGGAGCGGCGGGACGCAGGGCGGGAGCACGATCACCCAGCAGCTTGCCAAAATCACCTTCCTGACGCCCGAGCGCAGCCTGACGCGCAAGGCGCGCGAGATGCTGATCGCCTTCTGGCTGGAGGCGTGGCTGACCAAGGACGAGATCCTCGAGCGCTATCTGTCGAACGTCTATTTCGGTGACAATGTCTATGGCTTGCGGGCCGCGTCGCTCCATTATTTCTATCGCCAGCCCGAACGGCTGACACTGGCGCAATCCGCCATGCTGGCGGGGCTTGTCCAGGCGCCATCGCGGCTTGCGCCGACCAAGAACCCGAAAGCGGCGCGCAAGCGCGCGCAAATGGTCCTCGATGCGATGGTCGCGACCCGGTACATTTCGGAAGCGAAGGCAAGGGCCACGCCCTGGCCGGCGATCGACCACCGCGCTCAATCCGGCTTGCCGACCGGCACCTATTTTGCCGATTGGGCGATGCCGCAGGCGCGGGCGATCGCGGAGGAATCCTATGGCGCGCAGGAGATCAAAACCACCCTCGATGCGCGCCTCCAGAAGATTGCCCGCTCTGCAATTGCCGGGGCGCCGCTGGGCAATGCCCAGGTGGCGCTGGTAGCGATGCGGCCCAATGGCGAGGTTGTCGCGATGATCGGAGGGCGATCCTATGACAAGTCACCCTTCAACCGCGCAACACAGGCGCGGCGCCAGCCCGGATCGACGTTCAAGTTGTTTGTGTATCTCGCCGCGCTGCGTGCTGGCATGACGCCCGAAAGCATGATCGATGACAGCCCGATCACCACTGGCGGATACCGGCCGAAGAACAGCGGGGAGCGCTATCGTGGCGAGATCACGCTCAAACAGGCCTTTGCGCGGTCGAGCAATGTCGCCGCCGTCAAGCTCTACCAGAAAGCCGGCGACGAAGCTGTCATCAAGGCCGCACGTGATCTGGGAATCACGAGCCCGCTGTCTGCCGACCCCAGCCTTGCGCTCGGTACGTCGGGCCTGACCCTGCTCGAACTGACATCGGCCTATGCAGCGGTGGCTGCCGGGAAATATCCTGTGACGCCGCATGGGCTTCCCGAAAAGGAGCGCGGATTCTTCGGCAAGCTCTTTTCTTCGGATCGCAGTTTCAGGACCGCCACGCACGACATGCTTCTCGAACTCCTGGCCGGGCCGATCAGCCAGGGCACGGGCCATGCCGCCGCTTTGCGGATCAAGGCCTTTGGCAAGACCGGAACCAGCCAGGACAATCGCGATGCGCTGTTTGTGGGCTTTGCGGGCGACCTTGTTGTCGGAGTCTGGGTCGGGAATGATGACAACACGCCGCTGCGCGGCATCAATGGCGGCAATGTTCCCGCCCGGATCTGGCGCAACTTCATGGCGAAGGCGATCAGCGGCGCCGCGCGCCCCGCCCCGCCCAAGCCAGCCAATGAGGGCGCCGACGAAATGCCGGCGATTGCGCCGATCGAACTCGGCAACGATGCCACAATCAATATAGGCAATTACAGCAGCATTTCGCTCGATACCAATGTCGGCGATGTCGACATCAATTTGAAGCTCGATCGCGACGGCATTTCGATCGACGCCAAGCCGCCGGATAAGGCGGTACCGAAGTAAGTCGTTGCGATGGAGACCAGCTTCCCTCTAAGCCAGACTCATGCCCTCCCCGCTTTCCTTCCCGCGTTCGATCACTGGCCAGACATGGGCCTGGCGCGGGGCTGCTGGGGAGTGTGACGATCTGATCGATCAGCTGCTGCTTGCGCGCGGATGCCCGCCCGAAGCCTTGGCGGCGCACCGCAATCCGACGATCCGGGATTTCATGCCGGACCCGTCGATTTTCCGCGACATGGACTTGGCCGGAAACCGGCTCGCCGAAGCGGTGCGTTCGGGCGAAAAGGTCACGATCTTCGGGGATTATGATGTCGATGGCGCAACATCGGCGGCGCTGCTGATCCGGCTGTTGCGCGATCTGGGGCTTGAGGCAGGAGCCTATATCCCCGACCGGTTGATGGAGGGCTATGGCCCTTCGGGCGAGGCGCTTGTGAAACTCGCGCAGGACGGATCGACCCTGATCGTTACCGTCGATTGCGGCGCACAGGCGTTTGAAGCGCTTGCCATGGCCAGGGCAGCGGGAGTCGATGTGATCGTCGTCGATCACCACAAATGCGCGACAGAGCTTCCTGCCGCGTTCGCCCTCGTCAACCCCAACCGGCTCGATGAAGGCGAAGGTGCGGCGTTTGGCCATCTGGCCGCCGTCGGGGTTGCCTGGCTGCTGGGAGCAGCACTCATACGCCGCCTTCGCGACGACGGCTATTTTGCAGCCCGGCCCGAACCCAGGCTTCTCGAACTCCTCGATATTGTCGCCTTGGGAACGGTTGCCGATGTTGCCCAATTGCGCGGGTTGAACCGCGCCTTTGTGGCGCAGGGGCTCAAGATCATGGCGGGGCGGCACAATGTCGGGCTCGATGCGCTGATCACCGCGTCGCGGCTCAAGCGGGCGCCCATCTGCTCCGATCTGGGCTTTGCCCTGGGGCCAAGGATCAACGCAGGCGGGCGTGTCGGCAAATCGGATCTCGGCGTGCGGCTGCTGACCACGAACGATCCGGACGAAGCGCGCGGCATTGCCGAAGAACTCGATCAGCTCAACAATGACCGTCGCGCAATCGAGGCCGGTGTGCAGGGTGAGGCTGAGGCCGCCGCCATCGGTCAGGGCAATCGCGCGGTTGCCGTGGTTAGCGGAAGCGGCTGGCATCCCGGCGTGATCGGGATTGTCGCGGGGCGCCTGAAGGAGAAGTTCGATCGCCCGGCAATCGTCATCGCCGTCGATGGCGAAGGCGTTGGCAAGGGATCGGGACGTTCGATTCCGGGGGTCGATCTGGGTGCTGCCGTGCTGGCTGCGAAAGACGCGGGGTTGCTCGTTGCCGGAGGCGGCCATGCAATGGCGGCCGGGCTAACCATTGACGCGAACCGGATTGATGCGTTTGCCGATTTCCTGGAGGAACGCCTTGCGGCGGACGTCGCCAGATCGGGCGTGGATCGCAACCTGTTGCTGGACGCCGTGGTTGCAACGGGCGGCGTCACCCCTGCCCTTGTCGATGCGCTTGAGGGCGCTGGCCCTTATGGCATGGGCTGGCCCGCGCCGCGCATCGCCGCCGGGCCGATGCGGGTTGTGAAGGCGGATATCGTCGGCACGAACCATGTCCGTGCGGTTATGGCGGGCGATGACGGGCGTTCGCTGAAGACTGTTGCCTTCCGTCAGGCGGAGACCTTGCTGGGGCAGGCGCTGCTCGGTGCGGGTCGCGACCGGCGGCTCTGGGTTGCCGGCAGGGCCAGGATTGACGATTGGGGCGCGCGTCCTGCCGCCGAGCTCCTTATCGACGACATTGCCTTTGCCGATTGAACAAGGAGACCGGACATGTTCAGCCATGTGACGCTTGGCACCAATGACTGGGTACGCGCCAAACCCTTCTGGCAGGCCGTCATGGCCGCACTCAAGCAGCCCGTGCTGTTCGAATATGAAGGGGGCATGGCCTTTGGCGAACCGGCCGGCCCCAAGACTTTCATCGGTTCCCCTTTTGACGGACAGCCGGCAACCAATGGCAATGGCAGCCATGTCGCGTTCCTTGCCGCGGATCGGGCGGTGGTTGACGCTTTCCACGCTGCGGCGCTGGCCAATGGTGGAACCGATGAAGGCGCGCCGGGCCTGAGACCGCATTACCATGCCCATTATTACGGCGCCTATGTTCGCGATCCAGATGGAAACAAGTTGCAGGCGGTCTGCCACGCCAAACACGGTTGACCCGCGCGGCGTTTCTGGTAAGCGCGCGGCTCGCTTTGACGGCCCCTTCGTCTAGCGGTTAGGACGCGGCCCTTTCACGGCTGAAACACGGGTTCGATTCCCGTAGGGGTCACCAGCACCGCTGCTCTCGAACGAGACGGCCGGCCGGGGCTTTTCTCCGAATATCCAACATCCGGCACCGGCCCTTGCGGGTAATGGTAGTTGGCGTCTGCGCACGCTATGCACGGAAACTACGGATCGGAGCGGCGATGAGGACTGGACTGCGTATCGGGTTGATCGGCGCCTTTGCCATTGCTGCCTCGCTCTTCACGATGAGTGCGGCACCGGGCAGCACGATGCGTTGGGCGGACCTGCTCGATCGGCCACGACCCACCGCAGACATGCGGATCGCCTATGGCCCCGATCCGCTTCAATTTGCCGATTTGTGGCTTCCCAAGGGCAAGGCGCCGCACCCTGTCGTGCTGATGGTTCATGGCGGGTGCTGGCAGACCGGCATCGCCGAAGCGGACATCATGAACTATATTGCCGACGCACTGCGAAGTCGCGGCATTGCCGTCTGGAACATCGAATATCGGGGCGTGGATCGCGCCGGTGGCGGTTATCCCGGGACGTTTCTGGATGTGGCAGCCGCTGCCGATGCTCTCAAAAAGGCAGGGCGACGCTATCGCTTGCGGATCGGGCGGGTCGTGGCGCTTGGCCATTCGGCCGGCGGGCACCTCGCGCTGTGGCTTGCCGCCCGCAACCGGATCGCGCGCGCAGACCCGCTTCATGCCGGCAAGCCGCTGCCCATTGCAGCCGCGATCAGCATTGGCGGCCTGCCCGACCTCGAGGCGGCACAAATGCCGCCCGGCGATACCTGCGATGCGGAGCCGGTGCGCAAGCTGGCCGGCCCGCCAACGCCAGGGCGCCGAAATCCCTACAGCAACACCTCCCCTGCCGCGATGCTCCCCTTTGCGACGCCGCAAATCCTGGTGAATGCCACGCGCGACCGGATTGCGCCGCCCGCTTTTGCCGAGGCCTATGCGGCCAAGGCCAGCGCGCGTGGCATCGCAGTGCGCCGCGTGACGATCGCGGAGGAAGGGCATGTCGAACTGATCGCGCCGGGTACTGCCTCGTGGGCAGCCGAACTCGCCGAGATCGAACGTGCGCTGGGAATGGAGGCCCGCTGAAATGACGGACACCGCCTTCACCATCGAAGACGTCCGGACGCTCGACGCGTGCGATCCCCTCGGCGCCTTCCGGGAGCAGTTCGCGCTTCCCGAGGGCGTCATCTATCTGGACGGCAATTCGCTCGGGCCGTTGCCCCGAAGCGCACCGGGCCGGATTGCCGGCGTCGTCACCGGGCAATGGGGCCGTTCGCTGATCCGGAGCTGGAACGATCATGACTGGATCGGCGCACCCGCGAGGATCGGGGACAAGATTGCGACGCTGACCGGCGCCGGGCCCGGTGAGGTCATCGTTGCCGATTCCACCTCGGTCAATCTGTTCAAGCTGCTGGCGGCTCTGGTCCGCCTCCATTCCGGCCGAAGCGAGATCGTCACCGAATCCGGGAACTTTCCCACAGACCTGCATATCGCCGAGGGGGTTGCAGACCTGCTGGGCAAACGCCTGGTCGCGGTTCCGGTGGAGGCGCTGCCCGACGCCATTGGCCCTGATACCGCGGCGGTTGTTCTCAGCCATGTCCATTACCGCTCTTCCTTTCGCCACGACATGAAGGCAATCAGTGCCCGTGCCCGGGCAGCCGGAACGCATGTGATCTGGGATCTGAGCCACAGCGTTGGCGCGGTACCGCTGGCGCTCAACGAAGACGGGGCCGAACTGGCGATCGGTTGCGGATACAAATACCTCAACGGCGGCCCCGGCGCCCCTGCCTTTCTTTATGTCGCACGTCCGCTCCAGCCCCTTTTGGTTTCACCGATCCGTGGCTGGATGGGGCACGCGGCACCGTTCGAATTTGACGATCTTTATGTGCCCGCACCCGGCATCGGGCGGTTCCTTGCCGGCACGCCGCCCGTCCTCGGCCTTGCGGCGCTTGAAGCGGGCATCGACCTCATGATGGCGGCCGATCAGCAGGCCATGTTCGAAAAATCGCGGCGGCTGTTCGATCTTTTTGCGACGCTGATGGCGGCTCGCTGCCCCGAATTCCGGCTGGTATCGCCACGCGATGCAGGACAGCGCGGCAGCCACATTGCCTATGCGCATCCACAGGCTTCGGCCATCATGAATGCCTTGATCGCGCGCGGGGTGATCGGGGATTTTCGGGCACCCGATGTCTTGCGGTTCGGCCTGACGCCGCTCACCCTGCGCCATGAAGACATCTGGAATGCCGTTGACGTCCTTGCCGAAATCATGAAGCATGACAGCTGGCGCGATCCCGGCTTTGCACGAACCGGCCGCGTCACATGACCAATTTGTTGGAAATCCGTCATTTTGGTGAATACGTACACCAGAACGAAGTATTCAGATGCAAAAACACGTGTATTTTTTGCAAAATGCGCTAAATCCCCTTTCAGCCTACCGATAAGCACTTGGGCAATAAGGGGATAACATTATGAAAACACTTGATAATTTGTGTTACACTATAACCAATATTGTAACAAACGGCAAGCGTTTTTGTTGATTGATCCAATCCGGATTTATCCTCCTCCAACAAATACTGGTTGCATGAGCGTGCGGGGCGGCGCCATCGCCGGCTCCGGCTCCGTCTTTTCAATCCTTTGATTTGATTGACTTATTTTCCTCCGCGCAACGGCCGGTTGGTCGGGGTGAGACCAATGGCCGGGTGGCCCGGAGACGGGTTTTTCGCGGGTTTCAAACGCCCGCCCCCACATGCGGGCAGCGATGTCGCGTTCCTCCGGCCCCATGGCGCTGGTGTAGATTGCGGTGGTTTTCATATCGGCATGGCCGAGCCAGCGCTGGACCATGTTGAGCGGTACGCCCGACTGGATTGCGCTCACCCCAAAGGCATGGCGAAGCCCTTTCGGGCTGGCATGGGTGCCATTGAGGCTGGCGCGTTCCATGACCTCGCGGACGCGGCGATAGCCTGTCATCCGCGACCAGGACCATATCCGCTCGCCATCGCGAAAGCGGCCCGTGCGCAGCACGTTCCTGAGCGCATGCAAGAGCCCTGTGGGCACCGGAATCGACCGGTAAACATGTCGCCTGCGCTTCTTAAGGCTTTCAAATACAATGATTCTTGCTTCGAAGTCGATATTGGCGGGTGTCAGCGCCAGCGCTTCTGAAATGCGGCACCCGGTGACGGCGATAAGCCAGCAGAAACTATGGACTGCCGGATCGTCGCGGCGTGCTTCGTCAAGAAAGCGCCGGGTTTCGGATTGGGTCAGATATTTCCGCTGACCGTCGAGATTGAACATTGTCCAGGACATGATTGGTTTGCGACCCTCGTCTTTGTCGGTTTGTGGTTTGACCAAAAAAGACCGGGCGTTTTGGGCCTGGAAATTGGCTGATACACTTTTGGTTATTCCGTCTCAAGTCCGAAGTTGATTCGGGTTTGAGGAGTAGCCCGAATGGGATGGGTGGCGTTAAAGTCGGTAAGTGCAGGGGCATCGGGCCCGATGGGGCTCAACCCCCATCTTGCCGACGAATTTGCCCATTCCACTGCCCCGGATCTGACTGCCCCGAACCTGTCAGTGCGGATTCACAATCTTGACGAGATTGGCCGGGCCTATGGTCATGGGGCCGCGCTTGCGGCTTCCGATCATGTCGAGGCTTTTCTGAAATACCAGTTACGTGGCCGGGAGGGTTTCGGTCTGGCGGATTATGTGCTCCGCCAGCTGAGCGAAAATCCCGTCACGTATGACGGCCAGCGCTTTCATGTTTTCGTTTCGCTTGCTCCCACGGGTGACTCGAAAGACTGCGCACACAAGGTCTTGCCGACCGTTTACGGTAATCCAGCGTTCCCTGACGACGCCTGGTGTCTGCAATACCGCGCGGATATGGCGCTGGCCGTCACCCTGTTCGAAGCGATGGCGAACGACCGGCTTCTGCTTGCGTGGCAGCCGGTGTGCGGCGCGGACGATCCTCCGGTGACGCTCTATCACGAATGCCTGTTGCGTCCGGACGAACCCAATACGTTTGGTGCTGGCGAAGCGGCCGGACCGGTGGTTGCGGCGCTCGAACGGCTCGGCCTTGTGCGTACGCTCGATCGCCATGTCGTCGCCAACGCCATTGCAGAACTGCGGATCGAGCCGTTCCAGACGCTTGGGGTGAATATCTCGGCGCTCAGTCTTGTCGACGATGCGTGGTGGACCGACATTCTGGCGTCGCTTGCGCAGTTGCCGCGGGTCGCGCGCAGGCTGTTCCTCGAAGTCACCGAGACGGCACCGATCCCCTCGGTTGGGGAGGCTGCGAAACTGCTTGGGCGATTGCGTGCGCTTGGCTGCCGGGTCGTGCTCGATGATTTCGGCGTTGGCCATGCCGCGATCCGGTCGGTTCTGACGCTGGCGCCCGAGTTCGTGAAGATCGACAAATTCTTTCTCCGTAGCGCGCATGCGTCGGCGGCAGGACGGCGGACGCTCGCGCACATGATCGGGTTGGCGGAATCGCTTGGCGCGACCGCAATTGTCGAAGGCGTTGAAACCGAAAGCGACAGCCGGATCGCGCGCGAAGCGGGGGCCGGCTGGCTCCAGGGTTATCATTATGGCCGCCCGTCGGTTTCGCGGATCTGGCGGCTGGGCACGGGCACACTGCACGATGTGGGCGCGCGTTGGAACAACGAAGAACTGGCCGGCGTTCCGGCTGCAGGAATTTCCAGGGCCGGTGGGGCTCCGGATGCGATGGGTGGGGGCAAATACCATTCCGTCGCATCCGGCACCCGACCGATCGCCCCGGATCGGTATCGGGCAGGAAAGGCCTGATGATCCGCAAAATGTGCGGTGAATAACGGGAGACGGAAAATGAAGATGAAGTTGTTGTATGCCGCAGCGGCGGGCGCGTTGCTTTCGATTACACCGGCCCATGCGGGGACGGCGACCGGCCAGGTGGACATGCGATTGGGCGTCGTGACCAGTTGCACGGTCATTGGTGCCGGTTCGCTGATCGATTTCGGAAACGTGCCAGCGGAAGATTTAACGGGCCTTAATATCGACGCGGATACCACTGCCGGCGGCGGGACGGGATTTCAAGTCGACTGCAATGGATCAAGTTTATCCGCAGTGTTGACCTTCGGGTCGGGCCTGAATGACGTCGGTAGTGAGCGTTTTATGGCGGATGCGGCCGGCTTAAAAATTCCCTATGGTCTCTACCTCGATCAGGGGCGAGTAAAGCTTGCCTTTCCGGGGCGGGCTGAAGCGGTCGCCTTGGTGGATGGCAACAATAATTTTGATTTTTATGCCCGGATTCCGTCGGGCACCGTTCTTCCGGTTGGAAGTTATGCGGACATTATCCCGCTTACTCTGACTTTCTAGCGAAGGTCTCGCGACTATCGATCAGGCTTAGCTCCCGGCGAAGCTCCGTGCGGATCCGGGAGTGAGCAGCTGAGCGGTTCGGTTCAAACCGTCGGCCCTGCTGAGGCAAGGGCCCTTCGGGAAAAATTCCATCCATCTTCAGCGGGTCCTGCCTGCGCCGGAGCGACGACGGCGCTTCACGCAGGATCGACAGGGCCTTGCGACATCAGGATTCACGCGTGGGACATGTAAAACACCATATTCCAAAAATTGCCGTATCGGCGCTGCTGGCCCTGTTCGGCGCCGGGTGGGCCTGGGGGACATCGCTCACCTTTTCACCAACCGGCCTGTTTCTGGCCGCACCCGAAAAGGCCGGTTCGCTCAGCGTCTTCAACAAGGACACGTCTGCCGCCGTCCGCGTCCAGGTTCGCATCTTCCGCTGGCGGCAGGAGAATGGCGCCGAAAAGCTCGAACCAACCCGTGACGTGATTGCCAGCCCGCCGGTCGCGCTGATTCCGCCGGGCGAGAAATATACGCTGCGCCTCGCCCGCGTGGCGGCAGCGGCGGTCTCGGCCGAAGAAAGCTATCGGCTGGTGATCAGCGAATTGCCCATGCCGATCGACCCCGCAACCGAGGTGCACGGCGTCCGCGTCCTCATCAATGCCTCGCTGCCGGCCTTCTTCACGCCGCCCAGGGCCGCGCCGAAGCTCGAATGGCGCGCGTGGAGCAAGGGCGGGCAGCTTCACCTCAGGGCGAGCAACAGCGGCACCCGCCATATCCAGCTTTCCGGCCTCACAGTCGAGGGCCCCAAGGGCCAGACACGGATCGAGGCCAGCGGCTCGAATGGCTATGTCCTGCCCGGCTCGACGCTCGAATATGCGTCCGCGACGGGAGCGCCGGATTATCCTGCGGGAACGCCGCTCTTGATCACAACGGCGAAAGGCACGCCGTTTGCCGTGCGTGATCAGGTGACTGTCTCGGGGCCCTGAACAGCGTGATTTTCATGACGCGGTTTCGCTGGGCACAGCCCCTCGCGCGGGCACTTTTCGCTTTCACTTCCGTCATCCTTGGCCAAGAGTCGGCAGAAGCAAGGCTGCCCGACACCCAGCGACTTTCGGACCCCGATTCCGACCGGCTTTATGCCAAGCCGTCCGCTCCTCCCCCGCCCGTTCCGGACACGGCGGTGCCGAACCTCAAGTTCGACCTCGCGGCGCTGAGCACATACGAGAGCGAGCACGCAGACGTCGCGGCGCGGGTGACCTTTTCAGCCCAACCGGAGCCGACGGCAATCGAACCCGGCCCCGAAATGCTTGCCCTTCTGCCGCTGGTCAACGGCGTTGCCGGGAACCAGGCGCTCGTCGTCGAACGCGACGCGCAGAACCATTTCCGCGTGGCAGCAGGAGAACTCCGCGCGCTGCGCATCAAGGCTGACCCGAAGGCGGGAGATGGGGAACGGATCGACCTGGCGAGCCTGCCGGGCCTTGTTGCGGGGTATGAAGAATCCACCCAATCGCTCAAACTCAAGGTGCCAGATGCGCTTCTCATGCCAATCGAAGTCAATGCCGGCGGCCAGCCCAGAAGGACCAGGCTTTCGGACCTCAGGACAACGCCCAGCGTGCAACTCAGCTATAATCTGGCCGCTATTGCAGAGAGCGGCGACCGGACCGACGTTAGGCTGGCCGGCGACGTCGCGTTTGTCGGCACCTCGGGATTGGCGACGCTCGTCGGCAATGCCCTGATTTCATCGTCCCGCCGCAATGGCGTGATCCGGGGGGAAAGTTTCTTTCGGATCGAAGACCCCGAACATGTGCGCACCTACACACTCGGCGATGTGACAAGCGGGGCGGTGAATTTCACCCGGTCGGTGCGGCTCGGCGGCGTGCAGGTCCAGAGCAATTTCCAGGAACGGCCCGATCTGTTCCGCGGTCCTCTCCCCCAGTTTGCCGCATCAGCGGCGCTTCCGTCGGCACTCGACCTCTTTGTCGACGGGCTGAAAGTCTATTCCGGCAAGGTTCCCCAAGGTCCGTTCCTCGTCAACTCCTTGCCCGCGATCAACGGCAATGAGCTGAAAATCGTGACGACCGACGCGACCGGACGGCAGACCGAAGTAACGACGCAATTGTTCAACGCCCCCGATCTCCTGCGAAAGGGGTTGGTGGAATATTCGCTGGAAGCGGGCGCACCGAGGATAGATCAGGGTCTGCGATCATTCGGTTACATCAACAAGCTCTTTGCTTCCGGTACGTTGCGCTATGGTGTCAGCAACCGGATGACGCTGGAGGGCCACGCCGAAGCGGGCGACGGGCTTTACAATAGCGGGCTTGGCGTTGTGCGTGACTTCGGCTTGTTCGGCGCGCTCAACGGGGGAGCGGCGTTCAGCCGGTTTCGCGGCAGGAACGGGGTTCATGTCGAGGGCGTCTACCGCCTGGATTTCCCAAGGTTCACGGCCTTCGCGTCAGCAACGCGGAACTATGGCGAATATTTCGACCTCGGCGATGTCTCGTCAATTGCCCAGCGCGCTCGACGTTCGCCGGGGATTGCCGCCGCATTGCGCGGCCAGCAGCGATCGGCCGAGCGCGTGGGCGTGACACTGCGGCCATCGTTCGATCCGGTCTCCATCAACCTTGCCTATAGCCGAATCAGGGTCGAGGATTCGAGGTTCCGAACCGCAAATATCGCCGTGACGAGGAGGATTTCGAGAAACATCTCCTTCCGGGGAGACGCGGCTTACGATCTTGAGAAACGTGGCGATTTTGCCTTGCGGCTGGGCTTGGATTTCCGCTTTGGGCGGTTTGGCCAAGCCTTTGCAGGGGGCGATTATCGCAACGGGCGCGTCGGCTACACGGCTTCTCTTACGGAATTCAACGCGGGGCGGCAGAATGCCGTCGGCTATTCGCTTTTGCAGCGGGGTGAGGACGGCAACACATTCCGGTCGGCGTCGCTGAATTACCGGCTGCCGCAGGCGTTCGTTTCGGGCTCGATCAACCAAGCCGGAAACGATGTGCGAGGATCCTTCAACATTCAGGGGTCGGTGGTCGCTGCGGGCGGCAGTGTCTTCCTTGCCAACCGGATCGGGGACGGCTTCGCTATCGTCAGGAATGCAGGCGCGGGAACAGGCATCCTTCAGAACGGAAGGCGGATTGCAAAGGCCAATGGCTCGGGTGGCGCATTCCTTCCCGCCCTGCAACCTTTCAACGAAAACCGCGTTGGAATCGATCCCGCCAGTCTGGCGCCTGGCTTCGAACCAGCCGGCGGTGCGGAATTCCGCGTTGTCCCGGCCCGCCACAACGGGGCCATCATAGACTTTGGTGTTCGCAAGGTTTTCGCGGCGATCGTCGTCCTGACGGGCCGCGACGGCAAGGTCCTGCCACCCGGAACCCAGGTGCTTCGCGAGGGCCAGGAACCCGAGATCGTGGGATATGACGGAGAGGTTTTCCTCCGCAACCTCAGCCAGCGCAACAAGGTTACAATCATGTTGAGCCCGTCCGAAAGCTGCACCGCGGAATTCGAATATCAGGACGGCGAGTTCGAACAGCCGCGCATAGGACCCGTAAAATGCATCTAGGGATTGCGCGCCTGAACCGCGCTGCCGCCCCAACCGGGAGTTATAGCGATGCGGTCATCATAACGCTGGAGTTCCGACATCGATCCATTCCCGAAACCTAGGCCAGCGCGGCTGTACTTCCGAGCAGCGGCGACAGCTTCCACCAGAGGATCGGGCGCGTCATTATTGGGGCGGGCGCTGCATCGGCGTAGATGATCGACGTGCCCCGCCTGCGTGCGCTTTGGCACAGTTCAGCTGTTCTTCTGCCTCCCGGAAAGGCAAGAAGGGCCTGGGGACGACCGTCTTCGAGCATGAAGCGATCGCGCTCGAAGTCGCCGCGCTTTCCGAGCGAGAAGTTCGCGGGATAGCGGACGAGGTGCACGGCGTTGCGGCGGGCCCAACTCTCCGCTGGAGCACCCAGTCCTGGCGTGCCTCCGTGGATCAGGACAGTGATGGGCGCGCGCCTGTGAATGGCGGAAAGCGCGCCTTCCACCAAAACGGAGTCCTCAAAGTGGCGTCCGCCACTCATCAACAGTCGCATCCCAGCTCCCAACCGGATAAATGATCCGCATCGTTGTGCAATAATTTGCTACAACACGGATCGGTCCGAAATGGATGCAGCTCAGGCGTCGATATCGAGCGCGTAGCCCGCCGAACGGACGGTGCGGATCAGGTCGGGCAGGCCCGGAAGGTTCACGGCCTTGCGCAGGCGGCGGATGTGGACATCCACCGTGCGCAGCTCGATGTCGCTGTCCATACCCCAAACGGCATCGAGCAGGCGTTCGCGCGAAAAGACGCGGCCGGGATGCTCGAGAAAGTAACGCAGCAGCCGGAATTCGGTCGGCCCGAGCTGGAGTGTCTGCCCCGCCCGTCGTGTCTTGTGAGCGATGGCATCCAGCTCAAGATCGCCATAGACCAAAGTCTGGCCTGCCAGCGCAGGACGGACGCGCCGCAATATGGCCGCAACGCGGGCAACGAGTTCACGCGGCGAAAACGGTTTCGTCACATAATCGTCGGCACCCGTTTCGAGGCCGCGGATCCGGTCTTCCTCTTCGCCCCGCGCCGTCAGCATGATGATGGGGACGTTGGCGGTATCGGTCGCGCGGCGCAAGCGGCGGCAGACTTCGATCCCCGAAAGGCCTTCGATCATCCAGTCAAGCAGGACGATGTCCGGCGGTGCCTCACGGGCGAACAGCAATGCTTCCTCGCCATCGGGCGTTCGCACAACGTCATAGCCTTCCTGCTGGAAATGCCAGTCGAGCAGTTCGGCGAGCGCGGTATCGTCTTCGACAAGCAGAAGGCGCGGCCTGTTCATGCCCGTCCGCCATCGCCTTTTTCGCGCTCGGCCGGATGAGTGCCGGTTGCTGCATAATGAACCATTTCGGCAATGTTCGTCGCATGATCGCCGATCCGTTCGAGATTCTTGGCGACAAACAGCAATTGCGCCGCGCTCGAAATGGTGGATGGATTTTCCATCATGTGCGACACCAGGTTACGAAAGATGCTGTCGTAGAAATTATCGACCTTCTGGTCGCGCGCAATCACTTCGGCTGCCTTCGCTGCATCGCGTGCAGCATAGGCGTCGAGCACGTCATGCACCATCGAAGCGGCTATTTCCGCCATTGCCGGCAACAAGGTCAGGGGTTCGATCTTGCTCCGCCCTTCGACATTGCCCGAACGCCTGGCGATGTTTTTCGCATAATCGCCGATCCGTTCGACGACACCCGATATTTTCAACGCCGCCACCACTTCGCGCAAATCGTCGGCCATCGGCGCGCGCAAGGCAATGATCTTGACCGCAAGCCGATCCACTTCGGCCTCGAGCAGGTCTATCTTGCGATCGTCATCGACAACCTTTTGCGCTGCCGCGCTGTCATGACGCACCAGGGAGGCCATCGCCCCCTGAATGCCGACTTCGGCAAGCCCGCCCATCTGCGCGATAAGGCCACGCAACTGGCTGATGTCATCATCAAAGGATTTTACGGTATGTTCGTTCATGACGTGCGCTCCTAGCCGTAGCGTCCTGTGATATAATCCTTGGTGCGCGTTTCACGCGGATTGGTGAAGATGTCCGACGTCGCGCCATATTCTACCATGTTCCCAAGGTGAAAAAAGGCCGTACGCTGCGAAACGCGCGCTGCCTGCTGCATCGAATGGGTGACGATCACGATCGCATAGCGGCCGCGCAATTCGTCAATCAGCTCTTCGATACGCGCGGTAGCGATCGGATCGAGCGCCGAACAGGGTTCGTCCATCAGGATGACCTCGGGGTCAACCGCGATGGCGCGGGCGATGCACAGCCGCTGCTGCTGCCCGCCGGAAAGGGCCGTGCCGCTTTCGCTCATGCGGTCCTTCACCTCATCCCAGAGGCCGGCACGTTTCAGCGAAGATTCGACGATCCCGTCAAGGTCCGCCTTGCTTGCACTCAAACCGTGTATCCGGGGGCCATAGGCCACATTCTCATAGATCGACTTGGGGAAGGGATTGGGCTTCTGGAACACCATCCCGACGCGCGCGCGCAACTGCACCACGTCCATCCCGGAGGTGTAGATGTCTTCCCCGTCAAGCGTGATCGTGCCTTCGACCCGGCAGCTCGCAATCGTGTCGTTCATCCGGTTCAAGGCGCGCAGGAAGGTCGATTTCCCGCATCCCGAAGGGCCAATGAACGACGTGACATGTTCGGTGGCGATGTCGATCGAAACCGAATCGATCGCCTTCTTGGTGCCGTAGTAAACCGACACGTCACGCGCCGTCATCTTGAGAGTCTGTTCTGACATGTCTTGTGCCTACCAGCGTTGTTCGAAACGGTTGCGGAGATAGATGGCGATGCCGTTCATCGCGATCAGGAATGCGAGAAGAACGATGATCGCCGCGGACGTATTCTGGATGAATCCGGAATCGACCTCGTCGGACCAGAGGAAAATCTGCATCGGCAGCACGGTTGCCGGCGCGAGGATGCTGTCCGGAGGCGTGGCGACAAAGGCACGCATCCCGATCATCAGGAGCGGCGCGGTTTCCCCCAGCGCGCGGGCCATGCCGATAATGGTTCCGGTCAGGATGCCCGGCAGTGCCAATGGCAGGACGTGGTGAAAAACCACCTGAACCGGGCTGGCGCCGATGGCGAGCGCGGCATCGCGGATCGAAGGGGGCACGGCCTTGATCGCATTGCGCCCGGCAATCACGATGACCGGCATCGTCATTAGCGCCAGCGTCATGCCGCCAACCAGGGGCGCCGAGCGCGGCAACCCGAGCGTGTTGATGAAGACGGCGAGCCCGAGCAGACCGAAGATGATTGATGGCACGGCTGCCAGATTGTTGATCGACACTTCGACAACATCGATCCAGCGGCTGCGCGGGGCAAATTCCTCCAGATAGACGGCTGCCAGCACGCCCATCGGGAACGACAGTCCAAGCGTCACCCCCATTGTGAGCAGCGAACCCTTGAACGCGCCCCAGACGCCCGCTGTGCCCGGATCGGTTGAATCCGAACTCGACAGAAAGGCCCAGTCCACGCCACCCAACCCCTTGGACAGCATCGTGGCCAACAGAAAGGCGAGGAACGACAGCGACAGGACGATCGCCACGATTCCGGCCCATTTGAACCGCCGTTCGGAGGCATAGCGCCGCGAGAGCTTGCGGCTCATTGCCGCGCCTTGCCAGAGGGACGCGTGATCAGTCATAGGCCTCCCGGAAGCGCTTGACGACGCGCAGCGCAACAATGTTGAGCAGAAGCGTGACGACGAACAGGACAAGGCCGAGCGCAAAGGCCGACATCGTTTTGGGGGTGTTGAAATCCTGGTCCCCGGTCAGGAGCTGGACGATCTGGAAGGTGACGGTCGTCATGCTGGCAAAAGGGTTCGCCGACAGGTTGGCGGCAGCTCCCGCCGCCATCACGACGATCATCGTTTCACCGATCGCGCGGCTGATCGCGAGCATCACCCCTGCGACGATGCCGGGCAGCGCCGCCGGGATCAGGACGCGGCGGATCGTTTCAGACGTCGTCGCACCCAGCGCCAGCGAGCCGTCGCGCATCGATTGGGGCACCGCAGCAATGCTGTCATCGGCCATCGAGGATACGAAGGGAATGATCATCACCCCCATGACCAGCCCTGCCGCCAGCGCGCTTTCGGTCGAAGGATTTTCCATGCCCAGCCTGACCGCCAGATCGCGGACGAGCGGCGCAACGGTGAGTGCCGCGAAATAGCCATAGACCACGGTTGGCACGCCCGCGAGAATCTCGAGCAACGGCTTGACCCAGGCGCGGAATTTTGCGCCTGCATATTGCGTCAGGAAGATTGCGCTCATCAGGCCGAGCGGGATCGCCACAATCATTGCAATGATCGCGCCGATGAAGATCGTGCCCCAGAACAGCGGGATCGCCCCGAAATTCTCGCCCTGGTCGGGCCCGCCATCGGCGGTCGGGTTCCAATGGAGTCCAAAAATGAAATCGACGGGCGATATGGCCGAAAAGAAACGCCCCGATTCGACAATCAGCGAGGCGACAATGCCGACCGTGGTCAATATTGCCATCAGCGAAGCCAGCAGCAACACGAGCATGGTCAATCGCTCGACCCTGGTCCGTGCCTTGAAACCGATTTTCACGCGCGTGAAGGCGAACGCACCACAGGCAAGCGCGACGACCAGCGTCAACGCCATTCCCATAAATCCGAATTTCGCCTGGGCCGCCTTGAATGCCGGCACCATCGCGTCCGACGCGGGGTTGAAGCCGACTTCTATTTCACCGCGCGCCAACTGGGCCGCTTCGGACAGGATCGAGTCACGATCTATTCCGGCGGCTGGCAGCGCCTTGGCCGCCGGGTCTGCCAACACCGAAGAATTGACCAGTTGCGGCGAAACCGAAGACCATAGCGCGAAAGCCATAAGCGCAGGGATGATCGCCCAGAGTGCCACATAGGCGCCGTGATAGCGTGGGAGCGAGTGAAGCTGGCGGCTGCCGGGCGTCGCCAGCTTGACGGCCTTTGCGCGCGCGGACAGCCACCCGATCAGCCCGAAGCCGAGCACCATCAGTATAAGGATGGAAGGTGACATCATGTTCCCAGGGGCGTCGCTGTTGCCTGTGGTGCTATTTCAGCGTCGTCGGGTCGAGCAGGGTCATCGCCTGTACAATCGCGGCGTTCTTTGCGCGCACATCGTCGGGCGAAATCACCATGCCCTTCTTCTTGAGGTAGCCATCCGGTCCCCAGGCTGAGGCATATTCCGCCGCAAATTCCTTGAGGCCGCGGATCGATTTCAGGTGCCCTGCCTTGATGTAGATGTAGAGCGGGCGAGCGCCCGGATAGGAGAAATCCGAAATCGTTTCGTAGGTCGGGGTCACGCCCGACATCGGGATACCCTTCAGCTTGTCCATATTCTCTTCAAGGAAGCTGAAGCCGAAAATGCCGATGACATTAGGGTTGGTGGAGAGCTTCTGGACGATGAGGTTGTCGTTTTCGCCCTGTTCGGCATAAGCCCCATCGCTGCGAACGGTGGTGCAGATCGCCTTGTGTTCGTCCTTGTTCGACTCTTTGAGCGCTTTCATCGCCGGATCGCTGTCGCATCCCTTTTCAAGGATCAGTTCGGCAAGGGCGTCACGCGTCCCTGAGGTCTTTGGCGGACCATAGACCAGGATCGGGAGGGCCGGCAGCGCCGGATTCACGTCCTTCCAGGTTTTTGCCGTGTTGGGTTTGCCGAAAGGCTTTTCGGCGAGCGCCTTGTAAACGTCGATCGGAGTCAGCGTGATGCCAGGGCCATTGGCTGCTTCGGCAAAAGCGATGCCATCAATCCCGACCTGGACCTCGACTATGTCTTTCACGCCATGCGTGGCGCATTCCTCATATTCGGATTTCTTGATGCGGCGCGAGGCATTCTCGATGTCGGGATGCTGAACCCCGACGCCCGCGCAGAAAAGCTTCATGCCAGCGCCGGTTCCCGTCGATTCGATGATCGGAGACTTGAAGCCGGCATTGCCCTTGGTGAAGGCTTCAGCCACCGACGTGCTGAACGGATAGACGGTAGATGACCCGACCGCCCGGATCTGCTCGCGCGACCCGCTGGTGCCGCCGCCACAGGCAGCCAATGCGGCCGATGCAAGCAGGATGGCTGAAATCGAATTCAGTTTGGTCATCACAATGTCCTTCAAAGTGGCGCTGGCGCCCTATGGTTTCATCAATGCCCTAGGCGGCTTTCGTGCAACCAATGTTTCATTTCTGTGACTCTTTGATGACAATGTTCGCCTCAGCCACCGGGAAAGCGGATGCGCACGCTGGTTCCGGCGCCCGGAGCGCTCGTTATGTCGAGCCGCCCCCGGTGGCGCGCCACAATATGCTTGACGATGGCGAGCCCGAGGCCTGTCCCGCCCGCGTCGCGGCTGCGGCTTGCATCTGCGCGGTAAAAGCGTTCGGTGAGGCGCGGGAGATGTTCGGGGCCAATACCCGCCCCCTTGTCGGCAACAACCAGGCGCACGTCGGCGCCGTCGCGCACGACCTCGACAGAAACCGGTTCGCCCGCAGCGCCATGGCGTATGCCGTTTTCGATCAGGTTGCGGACGAGTTGCGCCAATTGGGCAACATCGCCGTGCAGCGGCGCCTGCGTGTCCGATTCGGGAGTGACCATGGCTGCAACCACGTCGTGTGCAGCATTGACGTCGGCAACTACCTCATGGGCGATGGCCGAAAGATCAACAACATCGTCGGGCCGTTCGTGCTTCACGGCCTCGATCCGCGAAAGCGACATCAGGTCCTCGACAAGCTGCTGCATGCGCCGCGCCTCGCGCTGAACGATCCCGAGAAAGCGGGACCGCGTGCCGGCCTCCCCGCCTGCCACTGGATCGAGCAAGGTTTCGACATAACCCAAAATCGCGGCAAGCGGCGTGCGGAGTTCGTGGCTGGCATTGGCGACGAAATCGGTGTGCGCCCGTGATACGTCCGATTGCGCGCTCAGATCGTGCAGTTCGATCAGCCTCCAGCCTTCGCCAAGCGGCCGCACCGAAAGTTCCCACACGCTTGAGGGCGAAGACAGGCCTCCAATCGAGGCGGTACCACCCTGCCCTTCGGACAAGAGCGAAACGGCAAGCGGGTGGCGAATGGCGAGCCGCACATCCTGCCCCACAATATGCGCGCCGAGGAGAGACCGTGCCGCCTCATTGGCCATTGCCACGCGTTCGCCAACGACCAGGACGAGGGGAACCTTGATCCGGTTGACGAGCAAATTTACGCCCGCATTCAGTTCGAACATTGTGTCCATGGCTGCACGGCCCATAGAACCGCCATGGACCGGTGACCAGTCGCCTTGCCAATCCGCTGCCCCTTTGTTTTTGACTTGAATGTGTTTGACTATAATGAGTATGGTTATTATCTGTATTGCATGAGCGAAAATTTCGGACAGATATTGTCGGACGTCTCGCGCCTTATGCGGCGTGCGTTTGACGAGCGGGCCCGTGGCATTGGTGTGACTCGCCCGCAATGGCAGGTGTTGACGATGCTCACGAGGCACGAAGGCATCAACCAGGGCGGACTTGCCGAATTGCTCGAGGTGGAGCCGATCACGCTTTGCCGGATGGTGGACCGGCTTCAGGAGGCGGGGCTTGTTGAACGCCGCCCCGACCCGTCAGACCGCCGGGCATGGCGCCTGTTCCTTTCCGGCAAGGCCAATGGCCTGCTTGGCGAACTCCGCCCGCTTGCCTTGAGCCTGTTCGACGAAGCGATGACCGGGCTGACGCCTGAAGAGCGCGAAATGCTTCACGAGATGCTCGGGCGCATCCGGTCCAACCTGTCGCGTCGCCCCTTGCCGGAGCTTGCCGCCCATGGCTGATGCAGACGTCCATGTTGTCCTTGAAGACGTTATCCCGATCGACGAGCCCAAGCTGCCGAACCGGTGGCGGCGCATGGTTTTGATGGTCTCGCTCCCCTTGTTGCTCATGATCGGCGGGGCGACCTACTATATCGTCAACGATCACTATGTCAGCACCGACAACGCCTATGTGCAGCAAGACAAGGTTTCGGTCAGCGCTGAAGTCGGTGGCCGTATTGTCGAAGTTGCGGTGAAGGAAAACCAGCCTGTCAATGCCGGCGACCTGATTTTTCGTATCGATCCGGAGCCCTATCGCATTGGTGTGGCGCAGGCCGATGCCACAATCGCTTCGGCCCAGGTGCGCCGCGTCGGGATGGAAACGGCGTATAGCGTCAGCGGAAACGAAATAGACAGCGCGCGCGAAGACATTGATTTCTTCGAAAAGGAATATCGCCGCCAATCTGAACTGATGGAGCGCGGCTTCACGACCCGTGCCCGGTTGCAGGCCGCCGAACATGCCTTGAGCGATGCGCGCAGCAAACTCGCCGATGCCCAGGGCGAGGCGTTGCGCGCGCGCGCTTCGCTCGCCTCCGGCGCCGCTGTGCCGGGCCTCGATCCGGCCATCGCCGCAGGGAATGTCCAGCGCCAAAAGGCCTTGCTCGACCTTGCCCGGACCGAAATCCGCGCGCCGGTGTCCGGAACCGTGAGCCAGGCCGATCGTTTGCAGGTCGGTCAGATGATGATTGCGGGGCTGCCGGGGCTCAGCATTGTCGCGGGCAAGCGATCGTGGATAGAGGCGAACTTCAAGGAAACCGACCTTGAGCATATGCGCGTCGGCCAGCCCGCCAGTGTCACTTTTGATGCCTATCCCGAGCTTCGGCTGCGTGGGCATGTGGCCAGTATCGGTGCGGGCACCGGTTCGGAGTTTTCGGTGTTGCCCGCCCAGAATGCCACGGGAAACTGGGTCAAGGTAACGCAGCGGGTGCCCGTGCGCATTTCCCTTGATGACCAGCCGTCGCGGGCGATGATCGCCGGGCTTTCGGCCCATGTCCGGATCGATACCAGTGGCAATGGCAAGCGCTGACATTCAAGGCGAACGCCCGGCGCTGGAAGTCGCAAATCGTGGCCTTCTGACGGTTGGTGTCATGCTTGCCATGGTTGTGGTCATGCTCGACACGACTGTCGCCAACGTCGCCCTTCCCAACATGCAGGCCAGCCTTGGGGCGACATTTGACACCGTGACCTGGGTGTTGACGAGTTACATCATCGGGACCGCTGTGGCGATGCCGATTACCGGCTGGCTATCGGAGAGGATCAGCGCCCGACGATTGTTCCTGATCGCGGTTGCTGGCTTTATTGCCGCGTCGATGGCGTGCGGGGTTGCCACCCATCTTGAAGAAATGGTGGTGTATCGCTTTGTCCAGGGCATCACCGGCGCATTCATCGCGCCGCTTTCCCAGTCGGTGATGCTCGATATAAACGTGCCATCACGGCAAGCCCGCGCGATGTCGGTCTGGGGAATGGGCATCATGATCGGCCCGATCATGGGACCAATCATCGGCGGATGGCTGACAGAAAACTACAACTGGCGCTGGGTATTCTACGTCAATCTTCCCGTTGGCCTGATCGCGTTTGGCCTGATCTGGTGGTTTCTTCCCGGCCGCCCGACCTCACGGCGCAGCTTTGACCTGTTCGGATTTGCGGTGCTGGCGCTGGCGCTCAGTTCGCTCCAGCTCATGCTCGACAGGGGCACCGACCAGGACTGGTTTCACTCGACCGAAATCTGGATCGAGGCACTTCTTGCGGTGTCGGCTGGCTGGGTTTTTATCGTCCACCTTTTCACCGGAAAGAACACGATCATCAGCCCCGCGCTCGTGACCAATGCGAACATGATCACAGCGTTCGTCTTTCAACTCGTGGTTGGCTTGATGATGATGGCCGTCATGGCGCTTATGCCGCCGCTTCTGCAGCGGATCTATGGCTATGACGTGCTCGATACCGGGCTGCTCCTCGCCCCGCGCGGAATTGGCATTCTCATCAGCATGTTCATCACAGGCCGCATCGTCGGCAAGGTGGACCCGCGCTACATCATCGCGTGCGGCCTGCTGATTGCTGCTGTTTCAATGTGGCAAATGACGCGCTGGTCGCTCGTGATGGGCTGGCAACCCCTTGTCATATCGGGGATGTTGCAGGGGCTGGGCATGGGCTTGTGCTTCATACCGGTCAATACGATGGCCTTTGCGACCATCGATGCCAGATACCGGACCGAAGGCGCGAGCCTTCTCAACCTGTTCCGCAGCATCGGCAGCAGCGTCGGGATTTCGATCGTGACCGCGGTTCTTGGCCACAATGCGCAGACCAGCCACGAAGATATTGCTTCACACATCACGGCATCGAGCATGTCGTCGGTCGATCCGAGCACCGTTGACCGGTTCGGGGCGATTGGCGAAGCCGCGATGGCCATGGTCAACGCCGAAGTCACCCGGCAAGCGCTGATGATTGCCTATCTCGATGATTTCAAGCTGATCATGTATATCCTGCTTGCCGCGCTTCCCGTCATCCTCATCATGAAACCACCCGGGAAAGCGGCAGTTCCGGCAAAGCGGAGCGCGTCCGAGGCGGTTGGACACTGACCCCCGGCTTCAATATCAATAGGGTGAACTGAACATAATAAATCATCATCAGAATAGCATTTAAGTTATTCTAATATAATGTTATTTTTAACTTTTCAGGCATTGACGCCTACTCAAATTACACGCAAACTCCCGAAACAGATGCAGACGGCACGGCGGAAAACGTCGGCCAAACCTCGGGAGATGGAACATGAAAAAGCTTGAACTGTTTTGCGCGACCGCAATGGCCGCGCTGGTGGCCAATCCGGCATATGCGCAGGAGGCGTCGCCGCCGCCCGCACAAGAAGCTGCAGAAGCCGATCCCGACGAAATTTTCGTGACCGCGACGCTCCGCAGCGAAAACCTGCAGGCGATTCCGATCGCCGTTTCGGCCTATAATGCGGAAGCGCTCGACAAATCCGGGGTCAAGGACCTGAAGAACCTTGACCAGGTTTCGGCCAGTTTCAATGCGAACAGTTCCCAGACCGAAAGCGGCGGGACAACGCTGCGCGTCAGGGGCGTTGGCACGACCGGAAACAATAGCGGCCTTGAAAGCGCTGTCGGCATCTTCCTTGACGGTGTATATCTCAGCCGGCCCGGCGTTGCGTTGGGCGACCTGCTCGATGTACAGCAGGTGGAATTGCTGCGCGGGCCGCAAGGCACGCTCTTTGGTCGCAACACATCAGCAGGCGCCGTCAGCATCAAGACCGCAAAGCCGAACCTCAACGCGTTCGAAGGCTATGCCAATGCAACCTATGGCAATTTTGACCTTTTCAGCACTCAGGCGGGCTTCTCGGCACCGGTAATCGAGGGGGTCTTTGGTGTCCGCCTGTCGGGCGCATATCGCAACCGCGACGGATTTGTGCGGAATGCAGCCGGAGGCGAAAGCAATGACCGCGATCGCTATATCCTGCGCGGCCAGGCCTATTTTGAACCGAGCGCCGATTTCAGCCTGAGGCTCATCGCGGATTATTCAAACTCCGACGAAAAATGCTGTGATGCCGTCATCCTCCAGGACACGAGCTATGTCGCTGGTGGTCTGTATGCGGCAAACGGCCTCCCGGCCAATGGTGGCGTATCCGTTTTCGGGCCTGCGGCGTTCAAGAACCGCCGAACGAGCAACGACCGCGAATTTGGCGACAAGATCGAGCAATATGGCGTGTCGGGGCAGATCGACTGGGACATTGGCGGCGCTGATCTGACCTATATTATCGGGTATCGCAATTTTAAGGCGCAATCACGCCAGGAAAGCGATTTCGTTAGCCTGAACGTTTTTTCAACCTCGGTAAACACCTCGGCCTCGACCCCCACTTCGCTGCGCTCCCGTGGGCGGATCAAGACATTCTCCAACGAACTCCGCATTGCGGGAAGCGGACTGGGCGACAAGCTGCAATACCTGGTTGGCGGCTATTATTCAGACGAGAAGATTCGGGAGCGGGGATCGCTGACGCTGGGTTCGAATTATCAGGCCTATATCAGTGCACCGCTGAGTGCCCTCGGCGCGCCTGCAAACTCCGCCCAGAATATCTTTGCGGGCGGCGTCAGCGCGACTGGCAATTTTGCCAGCAACAGCGACGCCCAGAATGCGCGTAATTATTCGTTTTTCACGAACAACACGTTCAATATCACCGATCAGTTTGCGGTGAATGTTGGAGCCCGCTATTCGAACGACCGGAAGCGTGGCAGTTTCACGCAACTCGCCGCCAATTCGCCAGCATGCGCGGCCGTCGTTGCGAATCCGCTCAGCGGACCTCTCGCTGCGCTACAGCCCCTGAAGCCGCTGGCAGTCGCATTGACCTGCTTTCCCTTCTCGACAGCCGTAGGCCCCGCATCGGGCCCGGCCGGCCCTGCGAATTTCAACCAGGTCTACAAGGATGATCAGTTGATCTACACCGGCAAGCTGACATTCAAGCCCACAGAGAATATCAATGCCTATGCCAGCTTTACGCATGGCTACAAATCTGGCGGGTTCAATCTGGATCCGACCGCAGCTGCAGGCGGGGCCAGCCCGCAATTCAGGCCGGAGAAGATTGACGCCTATGAATTGGGTTTGAAAACAAAGTTCCTGGATAATGCGGTGACGGCGAATCTGGCAATTTTCCAGCAGAATCTGGACGATTTTCAGGTTCTGGAGTTTACGGGGATCCAGTTCGTTACCTTCAACGTTCCCAAGGCCAAGAGTTCGGGTGTCGAACTGGAAACAGCCTTGCGCCCGACCAGGAACCTTACCTTGAACCTGAGCGGCACCTATACGGATGCGCGTTACCCCAAAAATTGTGCCGCTGGCTTGCCGCTTACGCTCGCATTCCAGACGGTGAGGACTCTGTGCGGCGCACAACTGACCAATGCGCCAAAATTCGTCGGCATTGCCGGGTTCGACTATACCAAGGAATTAGGAAACGAGCTCGAATTCAGCCTGAACGGCTCGGTTCGTTACGAAACCAAGCGCCGCACTTCGACGCAGGATGTGGTCGTCCTCGCGGCTGGAAGCGGATCACCCGATCCGAAATCCGTGCCCGGTGGAACGGCCCCCAATCCGTTCGACATCCAGAAGGGTAATGCAAAAGTGAATCTGCGTGCCGGGTTCGGGCCACAGGACGGAAGATGGCGGATCGAAATCTTTGGGGACAATATTTTTGACGTCCAAACACGGAACGTGACCTTCAACGTGCCGTTGCGCGGAATTGGCAGCCTTCCCGGACCATTTGGCGGGGCCGCTGCTGTAGCCCGCGGGGCCTTCCTCCAGGATCCGCAGACCTATGGTGTGACTGTGCGCACCAAATTCTGATCTGGTTGCGGCCTGATGGGGTTCAATATCCCATCAGGCTGAGCGCTTCCTTGCGGCTGCGATGGTCGTTGAGGAAGCAGCCGAGCAGGCGTGATGTCGTCATCGCAACACCCGGTGTGCGCACACCCCTGCCCGTCATGCAGCCATGCGTCGCTTCAATCACGACGGCGACACCATGCGGCTGAAGGTTGTCCCAGATGCACTGCGCGACTTCGGCCGTCAGTCTTTCCTGCACCTGAAGGCGCGCTGCATAGCCATGCAGGACGCGGGCGAGCTTTGAAATCCCGACCACTCGATCCCTGGGCATATAGGCAATCGAAGCCTTGCCTACGATCGGCGCCATATGGTGTTCGCAATGCGACTGGAAGGGAATGTCCTTCAGCAGCACGAGTTCGTCATAACCGCCCACCTCTTCGAAAGTACGGGTGAGATGCAGCGAGGGGTCCTCGCCATAACCCCGGCAATACTCCTTCCAGGCGCGGGCCACGCGCTTCGGCGTATCACGCAAACCTTCGCGGTCCGGATCCTCGCCCGTCCAACGGATGAGCGCGCGGATTGCCTCGGAAACTTCCTTCGGGACGTGAATCCTGTCTGCGTTCGCTTCGATAAAATGGTCTGTATCTGCCATGATTGATTGATAGCTCCGCTCGCGCCGCCGCGCCACATTATTTCCTCAAACCATGATGCAAATTGGCAACAATTGCGCCACACACCGCGCCTGACGCTACGTTATACGGGTATTTCGACCAGTTTCAAAGTGAGACCCTTTGAAAACAGCCAATTTTTCCGAGATTCAGGCATTGACGGGTGCGTAAACTACACGCAAACAGCCCGAGACAGATGCACAAAGCATCGACTTGCTGAAAATATCGGCAGAAGAGAGTGGGAGATGGACAAATGAAGAAGCTTGAACTGCTTGGTGCGACCGCAATTGCCCTGCTGGTTGCCAACCCCGTATTTGCACAAACCGCGCCACAGGCGGACGATACGACCGCCGAAGAGGGGATTGGCGACATCGTCGTGACGGCGCAGCGCCAGTCGGAAAGCCTCCAGAGCGTTCCGATCGCGGTTTCGGCCTTTTCGGCTGAAGTTCTTGAAAAACAGCAGATCGAAAATGCGAGCGACCTTCAGCTCACCCTGCCGAACGTGACCTTCACCAAGAGCAACTTCACGAGTTCAAGCTTTACCATTCGGGGCATCGGCGATCTTTGCGTTGGCACATCGTGCGATTCTGCAACCGCCATTCACGTCAATGGCACGCCGCTCCTTGCAACCCGTCTGTTCGAAACCGAATATTTCGATCTTGAGCGTGTGGAAGTCCTTCGCGGCCCGCAGGGGACGCTGTTCGGACGCAACGCCACTTCGGGCGTGGTCAACTTCCTCACCGCCAAGCCTGACCTGACCGGTTTCAAGGCTGCTGGCGAAGCCGAATATGGAAACTTCAACGCCTACAAGTTCAAGGGCATGGTCAATGCCGCCGTCGGCGATACGCTGGGGGTTCGCGTGGCCGGCTTTTATGAAAAGCGCGACGGCTACACGGCGAATGTGTTCAACAACACGCAGGTCGATGATCGGGACCTTTATGCGGTTCGCGGTTCGCTGCGCTGGCAGCCGACGGACACGACAACGGTTGACCTGATGGCCTATTATTTCCATGAAAAAGACAATCGTGCGCGCATCCAGAAGCAGCAATGCCAGCGCGACCCGACTGGCGTTCTGGGCTGCCTCAACACCCGCCGCGATTTCGCCGAGACCAATTTCAACTCGACCTTTGTCGGCGTTTTGGGATCGCGGGAGTTCCTTGCGGTTAACGGCATTCCGGGCTTTTTCGGCCTGAACAGCCTTTATGGACCTGATCTTTATTCAACATCCGCCAATCCGGCCGACGTCCGGCAGATCAGCACGGCCTTCACCCCCGAATACCGGACCACCGAAGAACAATACCAGGCACGCATCGAGCAGGAGCTTGGTTCGATCAACCTTCAATTGACCGGCTTCTATCACAAGTCGGCGGTCGATTCCCGGGCGGACTATAACCAGACGGTCGGCAATCGCGCGTTGCTGAGCGGCCCTGCAAGTGCCACGGCACCGTTCGGGACGGGATTGAACGCGCTTGCCGCCGCAGCGGCGGGGCTGATCCCCGGTCTGCCGGCTTCCTATTTCGCGCCGATCGCAGCCGCGATCATTCCAAGTGGCGTGAATGGTCCGCTGTGCACATCGGATACCGAACCGACGGGAACGGGATCGTTTGGGGGGCACAAGATCTGCGCCTCAACCCCGCTCCAATATGACCGGTCAAATGTCAGCTCGCGCGATTATTCGATCGAGGGAATTCTGACCACGGATTTCGATGGCAAGTTCAACTTCCTTCTTGGTGGTATCTATGTTGACGCGAAGTCCAGTGACAACAGCTATTATGTGAACGCCTTCGGGATTGATTATGTGACGGGCCTTCTTGGCACGTTCAATGCGCTCGGCCGCGCTGGACTGGCAGCCATCCCTGGCGCGGTTCCACCGCCTCCGGGATATTTGGGGTCCCCGTTCTTCCGCAACTTCACACCGGACTTCTCGCTGAAATCATACGGTATTTTCGGCGAAGCCTATTTCGAGATTACCGACAGGCTCAAACTTACCGGTGGCATACGCTACAATCACGACAAGAAGGGAATTTCGGCGCGGTCGACCCTGGCCAGTTTCCTTGTGCCTTTCGGCGCTACGGACGCGTTCGCATCGCCCTTCGTCAATGGCTATGCGGTGACAGGCGCGCCGCTCAGTTCGCGGCTCGCCCCGTTTGACGCGGATCCGAGCACACCGTGCACGATCGTATCGACAACAACGTCCGGCACGCTGACTCCGGCCAACACCAGTGGCTGCGAGCTTACCCAGGATCGTCAAAAAACCTTCAGCGAAATTACCGGTCGCGCGGTTCTGGACTTCCAGATCGACCCGGATCACCTGGTCTATCTGTCCTATTCGCGGGGCTATAAATCGGGCGGCATCAATCCGCCGCTGCAACCGATTTTTGCGGTTTCGGACTCATTCAATCCGGAATTCATCAATGCCTTCGAAATCGGTTCGAAGAACACATTTGCGGGCGGCGCGATGCGCTTCAACCTCACTGCGTTCTACTATCAATACAAGGCGTTGCAGCTGAGCCGGATCGTCGCTCGCACTTCGGTGAACGACAATGTCGATGCGGATATTTACGGCCTTGAAGCGGAAGCGATCATCAAGCCAAGCCGCGAGTGGCTGTTCAACATCGGCGCAAGCTATCTGCATACCAAAGTGTCGCAGGACAAGTTCCTCAGCAACGCCCGCGATCCATCAGGCGGTCGTGCGGACTCGGTCGTCATCAAGGATATTACCAACGGCTCGAACTGTGCGGTCATTCCAACTGTTGCAGGCAATGCCGTGGGCACCAACACCCTTGTCGGCGCGATCAATGGCAGCATCGGCCTTCGGGCTCCGACACCATTCCCCTCGGATGGCGGGATCGCGGGAACCGGTGCCTTCAGCATCTGCAACGCGATTGCGGGCGCCATTGCCAATCCGTCGGCCGGCCTCCGTGCATTGTTCGCAACGCCGACCGGGCCGCTGGCTTTCAGCGTCCTCAGCCCCGGTGTGCCGGTCAACATCCGGGGGAATGAGCTGCCTCAGGCACCGAACTACAAATTCTCGGTCGGTGCCCAATACACGGCCGAGTTCGACAATGGCATGACACTGACCCCACGTGCCGACCTCACATATACCGGTGACAGCTTTGGCAACATCTTCAACGGCAATGTGAACAAGGTGAAGGGCTACATTCAGGTCAATGGCCAGATCCAGCTCAACGGTGTGGATGACAGGTGGTTCGTTCGCGGGTTCATCCAGAACGTGTTCAACAACAGTGCAACGACCGGCCTTTATGTGACGGATCAGTCATCCGGCCTGTTCACGAACATCTTCACTCTGGAGCCGCGCCGCTACGGCATCGCGGCAGGCTTCAAGTTCTGATCGCCTGACAGACATGAAAACAGGGGCCCCGGCATGGCAGCATGCCGGGGTTTTTGTTTGTTGAGAGATTTGGGGCAGCGAGCGCCTCAGCCCGCAGCCAGCTCCTTGAGCGGCTTCCCGGTATCGGCCAGCTTCGCCCGGTCGAGGATCATCCGCCCGGCAACCAGCGCCCTGCCCTGCACATAATCCTTGACGGCATTGACGCAATCGAGGGCGATGACCCGCCCCTCCTTGAGATAGATCACCGAAAAACTGCGCTGGGCCGGATCGCCGCGCACCACCACCTCGTCATGGCCCGTTGAAAGCCCGACCGTCTGGAGCTTGAGATCATACTGGTTCGACCAGAACCAGGGCACCGCGTGATAAGGCTGCGCATCGCCGCAGATGGCCCTGGCGGCGGTATTGGCCATGTCATTGGCATTCTGTACCGATTCGAGCCGGATCGTCGCGCCATTGGCAAAGGCGTTGGCATGTGCCGCGCAATCGCCGATGGCATAGATGTCGGGCAGTGAAGTCCGGCAATATTCATCAATACTCACGCCGTTGCCGCCAGCGGCACCGGCGGCCAGCAGCGGTTCGACCGCAGGAATGATCCCGATGCCGACAATGACAAGGTCGGCCGGAATGACCTCACCATCCGCAAGCCTGACGCCGGTTGCGCGCGCTTCGCCCTCTATGGCGGTGACCTGCACGTTCAAGCGGACGTCAACGCCATGCGCGCAATGCTCGGCTTCATAGAAGCGGGACAATGGCTCTCCCGCCACCCGCGCGAGCACACGGGGCAGGGCTTCGAGCAAGATGACCTTCTTGCCGAACTTGGACAGCACTGCTGCCGCCTCCAGCCCGATATAGCCGCCACCGATCACGACAATCTGTGCCGCGTCCTGCGAAGCCGCCTTCATGGCATCGGCATCGGCGCGTGTCCGCACCCCCTGAACGCCTGGCAAGTCGCCACCCGGGATCGGCAGCATCCGCGGCGCCCCTCCCGTTGCCCAGATCAGCTTGCCATAACCAATGGCCTCGCCATCATCGATCGTAAGGGTGTGGGCCGCCGCATCAACGGCAGACACTCTCCTGCCAAGCAGCATCTCGATCTGGCGCTCTTCCCAGAATTTGGCAGGACGGATCAATATCCGCTCGAACGGCTTTTCGCCGGCAAAATATTCCTTCGACAAGGGCGGACGCTCATAGGGAATTTCAGGCTCCTCGCCGATCATGGCGATGGTGCCTTCGAACTTCTGCTGGCGCAGCATGATTGCGGCCTGCGCACCGCCATGCCCGGCGCCCACTATTACAACATCGAAGTTCATCTGGCCTCCACCCCTTGCGACAGTTCGGCATTGATTGCTGCGCTACAAGGAGCGGCAGTGCGGCGTAAAGCAGGGAATTTCGTTTACCGGCTGGCAAATATGGAAATCATGGCGCGCCCGGAACGATTCGAACGTCCGACCCTCAGATTCGTAGTCTGATGCTCTATCCAGCTGAGCTACGGGCGCGCGGAGAGGTGCCTTTAGTCGGGGCGCCAGCGTTGCGCAACCCCGTTGCGCGTGAAAAGACGGGAGGCACTTTCGCCTCGCACAAACACGCTCTAGTGACCGCACATGATGAAGCGCATCCTGATCATTCTGGTCCCTGCCCTGCTGGCAGCTTGCACAGCCCCCGGCACTTTTCCGTCGCTGGCGAAACGGCCGTTCGAAAAGCCTCTGGTCGCCTCACCCGAAGCGCCTGTTGCGCCCGCATTGCCTTCTGATGCAGCGCTTCTCGGGCGCATCGCCGACGCGCTTAAACAGGCAAGGGATGGAGTGGCCGGCTTTGAGACCGCCCTGCCGGCAGCAAGGGAAGCAGCGCGGCGCGCATCGGGTGCGGGGCAGGAAAGCGATGCCTGGAGCAACGGACAATTGATGGTAACGCGCCTTGAAGGAACAACAGGCCCCGCTCGCGACGCTCTTGCGATGCTCGATGACGAACGCCGCTTCCTTGATCAGCATCCCGGTTCGCCCGATCTCGCGGCGCTACAGGCGGCCATTGCCGAAATAGAGGCGATCGATGCCCGCCAGTCGGGGATCGTCCGTGAGTTGCTGGCGCTGTTCAGCTAGCCTCGACCGCTTCCTTGTGCACGGCGCCGTTGTGGACATAATGGGCAACCGCCATCTGGTTGCCGATCGACCAGTTCTGATCAAGCTCGCGCATGAAACGCGCCGGGCGCCCGCCCCACATCTGGCCGGTCGGGATGGTTTTGCCCGGGGTCAGCATCGCGCCAGCGGCCAGCATGGCATTCCGCTCGATCACGCAACCATCCATGACGATCGAGCCCAGCCCGACCAGCGCGCCGGTGCGAACCGTGCAGCCGTGGAGCATCGCCATATGCCCGACCAGCGCATCTTCCTCGATTATGGTTGGCGTGCCGTTCATCCCGCCTTCGGACGAATCGCAATGAATGACGGTCCCGTCCTGCACGTTCGAACGCGCACCGATACGGATGAAGTTCACATCGGCGCGGAGTACGCAATTATACCAGATGCTGGCCTCAGGCCCGATCTCGACATCGCCGATGATCCGACAACCCGGCGCGACAAAGGCCGTGGGATGGATGCGCGGCGTCTTGCCGTGAAGCGGAACTATGCTGATGTCGCTCATTTGTCCCTTTTATAAGGCTTCAGGATTGAAAGGATACTGGCATGGTCGTCTGTCCAGGGCCTGAAGTGTGCGCGTCCGCCAAGCGCACGCCAGCTTTCGGCCGGGTTGGCCCTGACAAGTTGGTCGAGCACGACCTGACTGGGTGAGAAGGCAACCCACAGCGACGGTGAATAGTTGAGTTTCCGCTCCTCGACCGTCGCATTATAGTCGCGGGCGGCGCTGGCCCAGCCCTGTGCCGCCGCTGCAGCCAGAACGGGCTCAAGATCAAGGAAGCGGTTCGAAATATGAACCATTAACAGGCCATTGGGCGCGATATGCCGACGATAGGTTGCAAAGGCTTCCCGCGTCAGGAGATGCATCGGCACTGCGTCTGAGGAAAAGGCGTCGATCGCCAGGATGTCGGCCGTATTTGCCGGCTCGGCGGCAAGCGTCAGCCTTGCATCGCCGATCGCAACGTCCGCATGCGGGAGGCATTTCGAAAGGAAAGTGAAGCGCTTGGCGTCCGACGCAATCGCCTCGATCGCGGGATCTATCTCATAGAATTTCCAGCGCTGGCCGGGCTTGGCGTAGCAGGCAAGCGTCCCTGCCCCGAGCCCGACAATGCCGATCCGCGCCGCCGGGCCGTAAAGCGCGGGCGCGGCGGCCATGGCGAGGGCGATACCCGATCGCGGCGCATAATAGCTGGTCGGCTGGGTCTGGCGCGCCGGCGTCAGATCCTGGATGCCGTGAACAGTCGTGCCGTGGACAAGGTAGCGCAGCTTTGTGTCGCTGGTCCTCACCGAATAGACCCCGAAATAGCTGCGGGTCATCATGCCCGGCTCTCGCGACAGCTGGATTTTCTCCCAGCCGTTAAGGCCAAGCATCAACCCGGCAACAGCGCCCGCAAACAACATCGTGTTTCCAAGGCCCGCAAGCGCGATCCCAAGCACCACAAACGCCGCGCCGAACTGCAGCAATTGCGTATCCTCGCCCGTGAAGGCGCCGGCGCCAAACAGCGAGAGCAGGAAAACCCCCAACAATCCCCAGCGCGTCAACATCGCGGCACGGTTCCCGCCGTCCCACAGGCGCGCATTCAACCCAAAGACCGGACGCGGCGCGATCAGGATGGCGGTCGCAACAAGCAGGATGGGATGTTCGTATGTCCAGTCAAACACCAAAGGCGCGATCAGGGCACAGAAAATTCCGCCCAGGACGCCACCGACCGACATGGCGAGGTAGAAGCGCGTCAGATGCTCCGGGTGCGGCCGGAGCGCGAACATCTCGCCATGTAACGCAACCGACGCCACGAACAGGTTCAGGAGCGCCAGAGCGGCATAGAAGAACGGAAACTGGGTGGAATCGAGGAACGCGCAGAATGCCGCCATCAACAGGATAAAGGGCGCTGCCCGCGTGAGCAATTCGGCCGGGCGGCGGTTGTTCGCGAACGCCACCGAAAAACTCAGCAGGTAAAGGCCGAGCGGCAGGACCCAGAGCAGCGGCATGGCAACAATGTCAGTCGTCAGGTGGAGGCTTGTCGAAAGCATGAGACCTGAGGGAACCGCTGCAAGCAATATCCAGCGCAAGGTCGTTGCCCTTTCGGGCGCCGCAGTTTCGTGGCGAACAGCAGAAGCTGAAGGAATTCCCTTAGGCATCAGGAAGGCAGAAATTGCCACGAGCGCCATCAGGGCAAGATAACCTCCGCTCCACAACAGGCTCTGGTCAGCGACCGGCAGGAGCGGCTCGACGATCAGCGGGTAAGCGAGCAGCCCCGCAAAGCTGCCGAAATTGGAGGCCGCATAGAGAGGATAGGGATCCTCTCCGCCCGAAAGCGCAAACCAGCGCTGCATCAGCGGTGCCTGCGCCGCAACGACGAAAAACAGCGGGCCGATCGACGTCAGCAGCAGATAGGGCACCCAGAATATGGGATCGGCCTCGGACGACGGAATGGTGCCGTTTAGGCCAACTGGCAGCGTGAGCGCAGCCGCAAGAAACAGCGCAAGGTGAATCCCGGCCTGTGCCCGACCCGAAAACCGCCCCAGCCAGTGCGCATAGGCGTAGCCGCCCAGCAAGAGCGCCTGATAGACCAGCATCGCCGAGTTCCAGACCGTCGGCGCACCGCCCAGCCGCGGCAAGGCCATGCGCGCGACCATCGGCTGGACGAGGAACAGCAGGAACGACCCGGCACAGATTGTTGCAATGAAGCGGATGCGCAGTGTTCGCGCCGAACCCTCGGCAACAGCTGAAGCGACCTGTGTCATGTATAGCCTTTTCCCAGAACAGGTCGGCCCTAGCCGCTCTCCCTTGTCTTATGGTTAATACGCATCCGGCGGGCAATGCATAGATCAATAGAGCCGCGCCCTAAGGCACTGTCTTGAGGTTTCGAATATCGTTTCAGCCGTTGAGGAGGCGCGCGGCGTGGGCGGCGTGATAGGTCAGCACCCCCGAACAGCCTGCGCGCCGGAACGCCAGCAGTGTCTCAAGCACCAGCGCATCCCGATCGCCTGCCCCCGCTGCTGCTGCCGCCTCGATCATCGCATATTCGCCGGAGACTTGATAAGCAAAAACAGGAACTTCGAAGCGCTCTTTTACACGACGAATAATGTCGAGATAGGGCAATCCCGGCTTGACCATCACGCTATCGGCGCCCTCGGCAAGATCGAGCGCGACTTCGCGCAGCGCCTCTTCGGCATTGGCGTGATCCATCTGGTAAGTCTTCTTGTCGCCCTTGAGCAGCCCGCCCGACCCGACGGCATCGCGAAAAGGCCCGTAAAAGGCACTCGCATATTTGGCCGAATAGGCCATGATCTGGACATTGACATGCCCGGCATCCTCAAGCGCGCACCTTATGTTGCCAACCCGGCCGTCCATCATGTCCGACGGCGCAATGATGTCGGCCCCGGCATCGGCCTGGACCAGCGCCTGATCGACAAGAATCGCAGAGGTTTCATCGTTCAGCACATAACCGAGCGCATCGACCAGCCCGTCATGGCCATGCGCGGTATAGGGATCGAGCGCGACATCGGTGAGAACGCCCAGATCATCCCCCAGCGCGTCCTTGATGGCCCGGATCGCCCGGCACATCAGGTTATCCGGGTTGAGCGCCTCGCGTCCGTCATCGGTCCGCAAATTGTGCGGGGTATTGGGAAACAGCGCAACACAGGAAATCCCCAGTTTCTGGGCCTCACGCGCCCGTTTCACGATCCCGTCAACCGACCAGCGCGAAACGCCGGGGAGCGTCGCGATCGGCTCCTCAACGCCCATGCCTTCGGTCACGAACAAGGGCCAGACCAGGTGGGCGGGCGCGATATGGTTTTCAGCCACCATTGCGCGGCTCCAGCCGGTTGATCGGGTGCGGCGCATGCGCAAGGCGGGAAAGCGGGCGTCGGTCATGGTGGCAATCCCTCTACACGATGATTTTGCAACTGGAAATCGGTCTCTATTAGGAGCATTTTAGCGGTTGCGAGCCATAATGAGGGGTATGTTACTGGTTCCTGACACCACATTGCCCTGTGCCAAAGGCTTCACCGCACGCCTGACGGACATCGGCGCCGCGCCCGATGGCCTGATCGGGGAATGGAAGGCGTTAGCGGGCCAGGTTGGCGAACCAAACGCTTTTGCCGAAAGCTGGTTTGTCCTGCCTGCGGTTTCTGCTTTAGGTCAGAGCGGGAAGATCAGGCTGATCGATGTGCGCAACGGCACGGGTCGGCTGGCGGGTGTGCTCCCGCTGGCAATCGAAGGCCGTTACGGGCGAATTCCCGCGCGACACGTCTCCAACTGGACCCATTTCCAGTGCTTCATGGGCACGCCACTGGTCAGGAAGGGCGAAGAAGGGGACTTCTGGTTGGCCGTCCTGCGCCTGCTTGACGAAAGCGCGTGGGCAAAGGGATTCCTGAGCATTTCCGGCTTGCTGGAAAACGGACCCGTGCATCAGGGGCTTAAGGCAGCCGCCCTGGCGCTTGGGCGCCCCTGCCCCACCGTCCACCGCTATTCACGCGCGGCGCTGGCGAGTGCGCTTGAACCTGAAGCCTATCTTTCAGCCACGGTCCGCCCCAAGAAACGCAAGGAATTGCGGCGTCTCGCCAACCGCCTGGGCGAGCTGGGGACTGTCAGCTTTTCGGTGCTGGAACGCGCGGAGCAACTTCCGGCGTGGTGCGATGCCTTTCTTGCCCTCGAGGCGGCAGGCTGGAAGGGATCGCGCGGCTCGGCCTTTGCCAATGACGCCGCCACGACCGCTTTCTTCCGTGAGATCATCCATGGTGCATTCGCAGCCGGACGGCTCGATTTCCAGCGGCTCGATCTTGATGGGCGGGCGATTGCAATGCTCGTCAATTTCCGCACCCCGCCGGGAAGCTCGTCTTTCAAGATCGCCTATGATGAGGATCTGGCGCGTTTTTCTCCGGGCGTCCTGATCGAGCTGGAAAACCTGCCGCGAGTCCTTCAGGACCCCGAAATCGAATGGATGGATAGTTGCGCCGTGGAGGATCACCCCATGATCAACAGTCTTTGGGGGGAACGACGCAGCATCGTCCAAGCCAGCGTCCCCCTGTCCGGGGCGCGCAGACAGGCCATTTTCCGCGCTTGCCGCCTGCTCGAGACCGGATCCGCAGCGGCGCGGCGCTTACGGGGCAAGGGGTGACGTCATGAAGGCATTTCCAGACAGCGCGCGTGGCATCTTCGCCAATGCCTACCCCGAAACTCCGGCCAGGCTGACGCATGGCCTGGTCGATCACCCTTTGCTCGCCCTGCCCGCGCTTGTCGAACTGGCGGCCAGCCTGGCGGACAAGGATGTCGAATATAATCCGGGCACGTTGCCGATTGGAATCGCACCTGAAGACATCCCCTCACCCCGGCTCGGAATCGTCGAGACGATCCGTTCGATCGAGGAAAATGGCAGCTGGATGGTCCTCAAGCTGGTCGAACAGCATCCTGCCTATGGCGAATTGCTCGAATCCGCGCTGGCCGAACTGAAGCCGTTTGTTACGCCAAAAACCGGCGAGATGCTGACGCTTCAGGGCTTCATCTTCATCTCGTCGCCCGATGCCGTTACGCCGTTCCATTTCGACCCTGAGCACAATATCCTGCTCCAGATCCGGGGCGAGAAGACGATGACGGTGTTTCCAGCCACCGATGAGGAAATCGTTTCGCCGATGGCGCATGAAGGGTTTCACCTCGGCCAGCATCACCGCAATCTTGTGTGGGACGACGCGTTTGCCGCCAAGGCCACGTCCTTCCTCCTGAAACCGGGCGAAGCCGTCCACATGCCGGTCAAATCGCCGCACTGGGTAAAGAACGGCCCTCAGGTCTCGATTTCGCTTTCGGTGACGTGGCGTTCGACCTGGAGTTACGAGGAAGCGGACGCCCGCGCCTTCAACCATCTGCTCCGCAAATTCGGCGTGAGCCCCGCCAGCCCGAAGCGCTTGCCGCGCCACAACCGGGCCAAATCGGTGGCCTACCGGGCGCTGCGCAGGTTGGGGCTGACAGGTTAGAGCATTGCGCTCGCAATGACGGGTGATGCAGAAATTCAGCGCGCCGCCCTAGTGGCCAGAAAAAATTGAAATCGCTCTGAAGGCTCTTGAAGGTACCACAGGGCACAAATTTCAATTTTTGGCTGTCTGATAGCCAAAAATGAAACTTGATGCCCTGATGGCCCTTAAAATGACTTATAGAGGCGTATCGATTGCAGCACTACCTCAGACGCGCCAGCGCGGCGGACAGCCGCTCAGCCTCGGCCACCTTTTCCGCATGATCGGCCCGCGCCTTTTCGACCGCTTCGGGCTTGGCCCTTTCGACGAAGGCCGGGTTGTTCAGGCGGCCAGCGAGCGAATCGCGTTCCTTGGCGATGGCCTCGATCGCCTTTGCGATCCGGGTGCGTTCGGCGTCGAGATCGATAATGCCCTCGAGCGGAATGATATAGGTCGCATCGGTGTGGGTGATGACGACCGAGCCCTGGGTCGGCAGCGGGTCGAATGTTACCGTGTCAACGCGCCCGACCCGGTTGAGGATGGCATGGTTCGCCCTGGCCCAGTCATGAATATGCGGTGCTGCATCCCGAACGCCGAGCACAATGCGCTGGCCCGGCGGGACATTGGCTTCGACCTTGATCGACCGGATGTCCTGGACCAGCGCTATCAGCCAGTTCACCTCATCCCGGGCTGAAGCATCGACTTCAGCCCTCGGAACCGGCCATTTCGCGTGGATCAGATCATATCCCCGACCCCCCATCGCGTGCCACAGTTCCTCGGTGATGAACGGCATGAACGGGTGGAGCATCACCAAAATCTGGTCGAGCGCCCAGCCGGCAACGGCGCGGGTTTCGTCGCCCATCTCCCCCTTTATCAGTTCGAGATACCAATCACAGAACGTCCCCCAGGCGAAATGGTAGATCGCGTCGGCCATTGCGTCGTAGCGCAAATCGGCGATCGCCTTGTCGAGTTTGGCGAGCGTTTCGACGGTTTCGCCGATGATCCAGCGGTTGACCGCCAGTTCCGCCTCGGGCGCGGCCAGCGTCTTTGACGCCCCGATCCCGTTGGACTGGCAGAAACGCGCGGCATTCCAGAGCTTGGTCGCGAAATTGCGATAGCCCTCGACGCGCTTTTCATCGAGCTTGATGTCGCGCCCCTGGCTTTCCATCGCGGTCAGCGTGAAGCGCAGTGCATCGGCGCCATAGCGGTCGATCAGGCCCAATGGATCAACGGTATTGCCCTTGGACTTGGACATTTTTGAGCCATCCGCCGCGCGCACAAGTCCATGCAAATACAATGTCTTCCACGGTACTTCTCTCATGAAGTGCAAGCCCTGCATGATCATGCGGGCGTCCCAGAAGAACAGGATGTCGAAGCCCGAGATCAGGACATCGTTGGGGTAATGGCGGGCAAGCGCATTCGTTCCTTCCGGCCAACCCAATGTGCCGAACGGCCAGAGTGCCGAGGAAAACCAGGTATCGAGAACATCATTGTCGCGGGTCAAAGCCACGCCCGGGCCAGCTAAAGCCTGTGCTTCAGCCTCGGTCTCGGCCACGAAAACCCGGCCATCGGCATCGAACCACGCCGGAATCCGGTGCCCCCACCACAATTGCCGCGAGACACACCAAGGCTGGATATTTTCCATCCAGTTGAAATAGGTCTTTTCCCAAGATTTAGGCACGATATCAATCGCGCCCGAACGCACGGCCTCGATGGCGGGTTTCGCCAGGGTCGCCGCATCGACATACCATTGGTCGGTCAGCATCGGCTCGATAACTACGCCGGAGCGGTCGCCGAACGGCTGCTGGATGGTCTTTTCTTCGACGCGGATCATCAGGCCGTCGGCGTTGATATCGGAGACCACCCGCTTGCGCGCCTCATACCGGTCGAGGCCACGATAGGCATCGGGGACAAGGTTGAGCGCATCGATTTCAGCGGCGGCCCATCCTGCGCCGCTGGCTATCGCCTTGGCCTGCTCGGCGGCTTTGGCATAGGGCGCGCCGTCGGCCCGCATCGCTGCATCTTCGTCCATCAGCCGGTACATCGGGATATTATTGTGCTGCGCCACGCCATAGTCGTTCGCGTCGTGCGCGCCGGTGATCTTGACTGCGCCCGAACCGAAATTAGGGTCGGGATATTCGTCGGTGATAATCGGGATCAGGCGACGATGTTCCTTGGGGCCGACCGGTATTTCGCAGAGCTTGCCGATGATCGGCTTGTAGCGTTCGTCGGATGGATGCACCGCAACCGCGCCGTCACCGAGCATCGTTTCGGGGCGCGTGGTGGCGATGGAGATATAGTCGCGCTCTTCAGATAACACGACATTGCCGTCGGCATCGCGCTCGACATATTGGTAGGTTTCGCCGCCCGCGAGCGGATATTTGAAGTGCCACATGTGCCCCTGCACCTCGCGGGTTTCGACCTCGAGATCGCTGATGGCGGTTTTGAAATGCGGATCCCAGTTCACCAGCCGCTTGTCGCGGTAGAGCAGCCCTTCATTGTAGAGATCGACGAAGACGCGGAGGACGGCCTTTGAAAAGCCCTCATCCATCGTGAAGCGTTCGTTTGCCCAATCGCAGCTTGCCCCGAGGCGCCTGAGCTGGCGCGTGATCGCCCCGCCGCTTTCCGCCTTCCAGTCCCAGACCTTGGCAATGAATTCCTCGCGGGTGAAATCGGTACGCTTCTGCTGGCGCTCGTTCATCTGGCGCTCGACCACCATTTGGGTGGCGATGCCGGCATGATCGGTGCCGACCACCCACAGCGCGTCCTTGCCCTGCAACCGGGCGTGACGGATCAATATGTCCTGGAGCGTATTGTCGAGCGCATGGCCGATATGGAGGCTGCCCGTGACATTGGGCGGCGGCATGACGATCGTGAAGGGCGTGGCATCGGGCCGCGACGGACGGAACGCGCCCGTTTCCTCCCAATGGCTATACCAGCGGGATTCGATTGCGGACGGATCGAAAGTCTTGGAAAGCTCGGTCATGACGCGCGGCCTTTGCCAGCCGCATCGCCGACTGGCAACCCGATCAGATCAGGCTTTTGCCCGAAATCCGCGCAATTTCCTTCTGGACCAGGCCTTCGACAACCTGCGGCAGGTTGGCATCGAGCCATTCACGCAGCATCGGCCGGAGCATTTCGCGCACCAGGCCCTCGAGCGTGTCGGTGCCATGCGCTTCGGGCTTCACGATGAGGGCGGAAAGCGTATCGAGTGCCGAACGGCTGGCGACCTCGGCGTTGGGAGAAACAAGCGCGAACGGCGCGGGTTCCACCGCAGCTGCCCCTGTGGCTGGTTCTGGTTCTGATTCTGGTGAGGTTTCGGTCAATTCGAGAACGTCCTCCTCATCGGTCCCGGCATCGGTCTGCGGGTCTGCAATCGGCTGGACCACTGTCTCTTCGCGCACGTTTGTCCGGCGCGGACGCGGCGCTGCCAGCACTTTTGCGCTGTCTTCGGATATGATCTTCTTGATGGAAGAAAGGATATCCTCCATCGTCGGCTCATTGCTGATATCGCTCATTCTTGCCACCCCGAGGTCTCTATTCGCCCTTTACTGACGGATTTTGTGCCTGCGTGTCAACGGTTCGTGTGGCAACGGGCTTTGGTTTCGGGTCGCTGTCCCAGTCCCAGATGATGTTGCGAACCCGCTTGTAGTTCGTTTCGGGGTCATAAAGCGCACCGCCATCAAGCCCCAGATCGCGTGCTTCGGCCTGCCCCATTGCGGCAAGGAGAGTGAAGCCCGCGACATAGGCATTGCGCCGCGCGGAGACAAGTTGAACCTGCGCGTTCAGATGTTCCTGCTCGGCATCAAGGATGTCGAGAATCGAGCGGTTGCCCACCGTGTTTTCCGCCCGCACACCTTCGAGCGCAAGCGCGGTTGCCGCAACGGCCGCTTCAGACGAAACGATCACGGCGTTCGACGCTCGCAGGCTGGCAAAGGCCGAACGGGTCTGCGCGATAATGCCGCGCTCGGTCGCAATCACCTGCTCGATCGCCTGGCTAGACCGGGCTTGTGCCTGCCGGACCTGCGCACTGGGCGCGCCGCCCTGATAGAGGGGAAGCGTCAGTTGCACGCCTGCGCTGGCATTTTCCGAAGTTTGCGAAGTATTGAAACCGGGGATGAACGACTGGAGCGAATTCAGGAAATTCGCATAGCTCTTGTCCGCCACCAGCGAAACCCGGGGCAGACGCGCAGCCCTGGCCGAGCCGACATCGAAGCGCGCCGCATCCTGGTTCTTTTTGGCTGCGATCAGGTCCGGGTTGCTGGCAAGCGCCTTTTCCACCGCCGAATCGGGCGCTTCAGGCAGGTTGGGGAGCGGTGGTGGCTGCTGGAGATTGCCCGGCTCATCCCCGACCAGCTGGACATAGCGTTCGCGGCTGGCGATGAGGTTCGATTCGGCCCCTTCATACTGGCTCTGCGCCACCGCAAGTCGCGATTCCGACTGGGCGATGTCGGTCCGGGTCAGGTCTCCCACTTCGAAACGGTCACGCGTGGCCTCGAGGTTTGTCTTGAGGACCTTCACCTGGTTGCGGTTCAGCCCGACAATGGCCTCGTCCCTCAGAACATCCATATAGGCCGCCACGACCTGGCTGAATACGCTGGCTTCGGTGCCGCGCAAATTGGCCTGCCCGGCATCCACTCGCGAATCGGCAGCACTGATCGCATTCCTGACGGCCCCGCCCTGATAGATGGGAACGTCAAAATTCAGGCGCCCGGCTATCTGGCGCGTGGGTGAGGCGCTGCTCGATGTTTGCAGGTTTTCGGTATAGGCGCCTGAAAGATCGAGGCCGGGCATGCCGCGAGACTTGGCGATCGGAACATTCTCGTCAGTGGCCCGCTGGCCCGCCCGCGCACCCGTCAGCGTCGGGTTGGTCGCATAAGCCTTGGCGAGAGCCTCACGCAGCGTATCAGCTTGCGCCGCAGACGCGATAAGGCCAAGCGATCCCATCAATAATATTCTGTATTCCAATCGCTTGTGCATTGTTTTTCTCTTAGAAACTGAAACGAGGCGGGGCGAAAAATCCGGGAAGGGGAACCGCCTCAAGGTCGGCAAACGAGACGAGGCGAACCCCCGAACCGGCCTTGCGGCCCAACGCGAGCCGCGTCACGCCCTTGTCGACCAACCCCGTCAGCAGTCGACCACCGGCTGAGAGTTGTGCCGCAAATACTTCCGGAAGCGCTTCAATTGCTCCATCGATCAGGATCACGTCATAGGGTGCGCCCTTGCGCCAGCCGGCTTCCAACGGACCCGTTGCCAGCCTGACGCCGGAAGCCTTGCCCAGAAGCGTCCGTGCGGTCGCAGTCAGTGCTTCGTCGACCTCGAGCGCAGTCACGCTCGCCCCCAGTTCGGCGAGTAAGGCAGCGGCATAACCAGTCGCCGCGCCGACCAGCAAGACCTTTTCGCCTGGCTTGATACCGGATTCGGCGATCAGCCGGGCCGTTGCCAGAGGCGCATTGAGCGCGCGGCCATTGCCGAGCGGGACGGGGACGTCGACATAGGCCAGCGCAGACCGTTCTGCGGGCACGAAACGCTCACGCGCGACGGCCGCCATCGCGGCGACAATCCGCGGATCGCTGACATTGTTGGTGCGCAACTGGTTTGAGACCATCGCCGCGCGCATTGCCGAGAAATCGAGTTCGCTCACAATTCGCCCCGTGCCACAAGTGTTATACAAGCGCAATACACCTTGTTGCGCTGCGGTTGCATTACTGCGCCTTTGGGCCAACGCCAAGCACGATCATCGCCTTGACAGCAGAGAAGCGACGACGCAAAGGCCCACCTCCTCCGGCCCGATGGCGGAGTGGTTACGCAGAGGACTGCAAATCCTTGCACGCCGGTTCGATTCCGGCTCGGGCCTCCACTCCCTTTGGCAACAGCGCAAGCGCCTGAGTGGCGAATGGCGTCAAGGCGCCACACGGTCTTCCGCCCAAGTTGCAGGCGCAGACCGTCCTTTGCCCGGCATCGGCGGAAAACACGCTGGAAACAGGCCCTTTTGAAGCGGGATTTTTTGCGCTACCACCTCCGTCGAACGAAAAAGCGGTCGCGCAACAGGTTTCGGGGACAGACGAAAAATCGCTGTCCATACCGCAGGCAGGCGGAGGGAGAGCGTCTTTGCGTGTATCGACAATTTCGGCAGCGGCGCTGGCCCTGTTTTCTGCCGGAACATTTTATCCAGCCCAGGCCCAGTTCGAGCGTCCGGCTCTTGCCGACAGTTTTCGGCTTGGCAGCGGCGGCGGCGTCTTGTGCCAGGTGCAGACGCGTGGACGCGATCCCGCAATTCGCGGAATCTTCGACCGGGCATGGACGATCGTATGCCGTGACGCGGCACGCCCGATTGGCAAGCTCTACGCCCTTCGCGGCCCGGATGTGCTGGCGCGCCTCGGTGAAATCCGCAAGGCGGATGCCGAATGCTCCGGTGCAGGCACGATCGAACACGTTGAAGGCCTGGGATCCGTCACAATGCAACGCTGCCGCCTGAACGGCATGGCGGTCGGTTACAGCATCTATGCGCAGACAAAGGGCAATGTGCTTTGGGTCGCGGAAGGGCTTTCGGGGTATGACAGTGCCCTGAAGCTGGGCCTGAGGACAATCATCGCCGATCGCAATGTGGCCGGGCAGGTGTCGGTTGCGACCACTTCGGTTGACGATCCGGTTGCTTTTGCGCGGGTTCAGGCAGGAGCGCTCGATCCTGACCAGGCCCTGGCTGAGGGTTACCGGCGAAACAATAGTGGTAATTATGCAGAGGCTGCCGAATTCTTCGACACGCTCCAGCAACGGACCGGCGCGACCGAAGCCGATCCCGGGCGCCACGGCGAATATCTGGCCAACCGGGCGCTCCAGAAATCGAATCTTGGAGAGTTCGCCCAGGCCGACGCACTGTTTGCCGAGGCCAACCGGCTGCCAGCGAGCGATCGTATCCAGGCGCGCCTGCGCCGGAATTTCGAGGCGCTGCACCTCCTCAATCAGACGCGATACGCCGATGCGCTGGAGCGCATCGACCGGCCTGTTGCGCCGTTGGGAGACCGGCCTCAATTGTCGGGTGGCGCGGTTGAGATCGATGCGCAACTTGCTGCCGAAATCAACGCCGGTCTCCCGGTCGGGCAAATTGTGGGCGCGTCTGAATCGATGGCGCTGACGCCCGCAGAGCGTGGCATCTTCCTCGATGCCCAGGCGCTACAGGTGCGCGGCACGGTGCTGCGACTGCTTGGCAAGCCCGCCGAAAGCCGCGCCGCGCTCGAACGAGCCGGAAACGATGCCCTGGCGGTGCGCGACGGGAGGGTTGTATCGGTCATTCGCTTGCGGTCCCAAATCCTTGCCGAAACTGCGCTCGCACTTGAGGCCGAGGGCAATGGTGCAGGCGCAGAAGGCAAAATGCGCGAGTCGCTTGCGCTCCTTGAAACGCGTTATCCGCAAACCGTTGCCGTCAATGGCGCGCGCGCGCGGCTGGCGGCCATGCTTGCCCGCCACGGCAAGACGGCGCAGGCGATGGCCGAATACCGGGCGGTTGTGAACAGCGCGGCCAGCAACCGCTCTGCTACAACGGGATTGGGCAATCTGTTGAGCCCGTATTTTGCGCTTCTTGCGGAGCAGATTCCTGGAAATCCGGCACTGGTCGATGACATGTTCCTGGCCAGCCAGACCCTGGTCCGGCCTGGCGTGGCCGACACCCAGGCCATATTGGCGCGCGAGCTGAGCGAGGGTTCGGGCGAAGCAACGCGGCTGTTTCGTCAGGCCCGGTCGCTCGAACGCGACATCGAACGAAGCCGGATCGACTTCGCCAACCTCCTCGTTGCGCCACAACCTTCAGCAGAGCTTTCAATGGCCATTGCCGCCGTGCAAAGCGACATTGCCGCGTTCGAGAAAGAGCAGGCCATTACCCAGGCGAAACTGTCGGACTATCCTCAATATCGTGCCGTTTCGGGGAGCGTGCTGACGCTGTCCGATCTGCGATCGGCGCTGAAGCCGGGTGAAGCCTATTTCAAGCTGAGCGTGGTCGGAGAGTCGGTCTTCGCACTCTTCGTCGACCAGTCGGGTGCCACGGGCTACAAGGTTCCGCTTCGCTCTGGTGACCTTGATGTGGCGGTGGATGGTCTGCGCGATACGATTTCGAAGGACGAAGGCGGCCAGCTCAACACCTATCCCTTTGACGTGCGGCTCGCGCGCAAGCTCTATCTTGATTTGCTGGGTCCGGTGTCGGCACGGTTCGAGGCGGTGCGGCATCTTGTTTTTGAGCCCGACGGCGCCATGCTGCGCTTGCCGATCAACCTACTGGTTGCAAGCCAGCCCGGCATCGACGCCTATCTTGCCCGGATTGCCGGGCCCGATGCGGATGAGTTTGACCTCCGGGGAATCGACTGGGTTGGACGCAAACACGCGGTCAGCACGGCCGTTTCGGCGCGTGCCTTTCGAGATGCGAGGAATACACCGGCATCCAGTGCTACGCGCGAATATCTTGGCTTTGGGCGGAATGCCCCTGTTTCAGGCGCGATCCGCATCGCGTCTTCGCGCGCGCCCAGCGGGGGCGGAGCAAATTGCCAATGGCCAACGAGCGAATGGAACAAGCCGGTTTCCGATACCGAGCTTCGCGAGGCGCAAGCCATTGTCGGGCTTGGCCAGTCCGCAATCGTCACCGGGGCGGGCTTTTCGGACACGGCCATCATGTCGCGCGGCGACCTTGCCGACTATCGCATCCTCCACTTCGCAACGCATGGGCTGGTAACGGCGCCGCGCCCTGAATGTCCGGCCCGGCCGGCGCTTCTGACATCGTTCGGAGCAGGCGATTCGGACGGGTTGCTCAGTTTCCGCGAAATTTTCGACCTCAAGATCAATGCCGACCTTATCATTCTCTCTGCGTGCGATACGGCTGGCAAGGCCTCGATCGCGGCAACCCGCGAAGCGGGCGTCAGGACGGGAGGCGGAAGCGCCCTTGATGGCCTTGTGCGGGCCTTTATCGGCGCGGGCGGGCGTTCGGTTCTTGCCAGCCACTGGCCCGCGCCCGATGATTTCCGGGCGACCGAGCGCCTGATCTCGGGATTGTTCAAGGGCAGGAATGGACAGTCAACCGCGGACGCGCTTGCCGAAGCCCAGCTTGCCCTGATGGACGATGCCACAACCTCCCACCCGTATTACTGGTCCGGTTTTGCCGTGATCGGGGATGGCGCCCAGCCCATGCTGACAAGGCGTTGAGTACCGTGACCGGACAGGAACCCGATGCCTGACCTCCAGTCCAGACGGTGGAGCGCGTCGCTCCCCAAAGGGGCAGGAACAGGCCTGCGCCAGCTCGGTCTGTGGCGCCTTCTCCTGACCATCCTGTTCCTGGCGGGAGCCGTGCTCCTTGCCCGCTACGCCTGGAAACTGCCGCTGACGATCGAGGCAGAACGCGCGCTCTTCGATTGGCGGCAGGTTCTCACGGCGCCCAAGGTGGACCAGGATGACCGGATCGTGATGGTGGTCTATACCGACGAGACGCTTGCGGCGACCGGCAAGCGATCGCCGCTCGACAGGGCCATATTGGCCAAGGCGCTCAAGCGGATCGATGGGTTCAAGCCCAAAGCCATTGGCATCGACATCCTGATCGACCAGCCACAACCCGAGGACCCAACCATCATTGCCGCATTCCAGGCCATGAACAGCCCGGCATTCCTCGCCTATGCCTCTGCCAGCACGGCTGAAGACAAGATCATGCTGTGGCAGCAGGAATTTCTGGAGAATTTCCAGAAGGAGATCGCCGTGGGCCCGGTCAGGCCGGCGAGCATCATGATCCAGACCGATGACGACAATGTGCTGCGCAGCTGGCCGAAGCTTCGAAAGGGCCTGCCCGATCTATTGCCGATAGCCCTTTACCCCAGGAGCAAGGCAGCTTTCGAGAATTACGATCGCAGCATTCGCTATCGCTTGCCGGCCTATAACGAGCGACCGGTCTTTGCCAGCATTCCAATCGACACATTCGCCGAAGATGCTCTGTTTGAAAGCCCCGAAGCGACCGAACTTTTCCGCAAGCAGATCGCCGGAAAATACGTCCTGATCGGTGGCCATATCCAGGACATCGATATTTTCGAGACACCGCTGAACAAGCTGACAGGCCGGCCCACATGGGGGATCGAGACCTTTGCCCATATGCTGGCGCAGGAACTGGACGGCCAGTCGGCGAAACCGCCGGCAAGCTGGATCAAATGGCTCGCGGCGCTTGTGGTGATACTGGCGGGAGCCGCGACGGCTGCGTTGAACGTACGTCCGCTGGCGGTTGCCCTGACGGTGCTTGCCCAGTTTGTGGCCATTGCGCTGGTGCCTTTCTGGATGCAGTCACGCGGCATCGACACCCAGGGCCTGCCCGCCTTTGGCTGGGGCATAGGCTGGTTCGCCGCTTTTGCCTCGGTGGGGACGGCCGCACGCGCTATCGGTTCGGAACAGCGCAAGTTTGCCCAGAGCGCGCTTGGCAAATACCTGCCGCGCGACATTNNCCTGCCGCGCGACATTGCCGCCGAAATCCTGCGCGATCCCGACAGCCTCGCCCTGCACGGCGAAAAGCGCGAGATTTTTGTCGTCTTCACCGATCTTGAAGGCTTCACCAAGCTGAGCCACGCGATCGAGCCGGAGATGGTTGCGACCTTGCTCAACCGCTACCTCGAAATGTTGAGCAATGTCGTCCTCGAACATGGCGGCACGATCGACAAGTTCGTGGGTGATGCGGTGGTTGCATTCTGGGGTGCCCCGATCAGCCGACCCGACGATGGCGAGCGCGCGGCGAAGGCTGCCTGGGCTATGTATCAGGCCGGTGAGGAATTCCGGAAATCGGTGCCCGCAGGCGTCCCCGCGATCGGAAAGACGCGCGTCGGCCTGCATCACGGCGAGGCGATTGTCGGCAATTTTGGCGGCGAGGGGCGCATTCAATATACGGCGCTTGGGGATGCCATGAACACGGCCTCCCGCCTTGAGTCCGCCAACAAGCAGCTGAAATCCAGCGTGATGGTGAGCCGCGAGGCGGCCGAACTTTCCGGCCTCGACTGGTATCGCGCAATGGGCCGGGTCGTCCTGCGCGGGCGTTCCACGCCGATCGAAATCATGGAACCGGTGCCTGATATGGCGCCCGAAGCGCGAAACGCCTTCAACGATCTTGCGCGACGTGCCATTTCGGGGGATGTGTCTGCAATCACAGCACTTACCAAAAATTCCTCTATGGATAAGAACGATGCGGCGCTTGCCAATTTCGCGTTCCGCTTGGCCCATCAGGAAGAAGGAGGCTATTTTGTCCTGGACTAGCAAATCCCTCACTCGCCTTGCCGCTGCGCTCGCGCTGATGAGTGCCGGTGGAGCACTTGCCGAAACCATTGTCGTCAAGTCCTCGGGGCCGTCCGCGAAAGCCTATCCGCCGGGCAAATCGATCCCCGACAACAGCAAGGTTTCGCTCAAGGCCGGGGACTCGATCATGATCCTCGATGGCCGTGGCACGCGCGTCCTCAAGGGCCCGGGCGTTTTCGCAACCACTGCGACCACCGAGACCAATTCTTCGATCGGCGCGCTTTTGCGCAACACGGGTACGCGCCAGGTCAGGACCGGTGCGGTGCGCGGCTCGGGTAGCGAGGCCGTGCGCCCGCCCAATGTCTGGCTGGTCGATTCGAGCAAGACCGGGACGGTTTGCGTGGCGGGAACCGAAACGGTTTCGCTCTGGACGCCGCCGCATGAACAGGCGGCGAGTCTGACGCTGACCCGCCTTGCGGACGGCAAATCGGTTCCCATCGCGTTGCGCGCGGGCCAATCGGTCAAGGCATGGCCGACGGTCGATCTCCCCATTACCAACGGGTCGCAGTTCCGCGTGTCGGGTGACGGCATGAGCAATCCGGTGACGCTGCGCTTTGCGGCATTGGGCCCAAATCCGCAGGGGCTTGAGGGAACGGCCGCCGCTCTCATCAAGGCGGGATGCAATGCGCAGCTTGACCTGCTCATCGAAACGGTTGCGGTTCCTTCGGAAGAGGAAGCGCCCGCCGGTTGACCTGCGCGCCGAAGCAATGAAAAGGGGCGCGGATGGACAATTCCGCGCCCTTGATGCTTTTCAACAGCCTGACCCGCAAGCTGGAGCCGTTCGTTCCGGTTCATGAGGGTGAAGCGCGGGTCTATTCGTGCGGGCCGACGGTCTATAACTACCCACATATCGGCAATATGCGCGCCTATGTCTTTGCCGACACGCTCGGTCGGGCGTTGAGCTTCAAGGGCTACAAGCTGACCCACGTCATCAACATCACCGATGTCGGCCATCTGACCGACGATGCCGACGCGGGGGAAGACAAGCTCGAAAAGATGGCCACCGAAAAGGCGCAATCGATCTGGGACATCGCGCACCATTTTACGGAAGCCTATTGGGCCGATGTGAAGGCGCTCAACATCCGTCAACCAGCGCACTGGTCGATCGCGACCGATTATGTCCCCGCGATGATCGCCTTCGCCGAAAAGATCGCGAACAAGCATTGCTACCAGCTGGAGAGCGGGCTCTATTTCGACACCTCGACGGTGGCCGACTATGGTCGGCTGGCGCGCGCGGCGACCGACGAGGGGGAAGGCCGGATCGCAGCGGTCGAAGGCAAGCGTCACGCCGCCGATTTCGCGATCTGGCGCAAGACTCCGCCGGGCGAGACGCGACAGATGGAATGGGACAGCCCCTGGGGACGCGGTGCGCCCGGCTGGCACCTGGAATGCTCGGTCATGTCCGAAGCGCTGCTCGGCTTGCCATTCGACATTCACACCGGCGGGATCGACCATCGCGAAATCCATCATCCGAACGAAATCGCCCAGAATCAGGCTTTCAAGGGCTGCGACCATTCCGGTGCGCGGATATGGATGCACAATAATTTCCTGATCGAACGATCAGGCAAGATGTCCAAATCGACCGGCAAATTTCTGCGCCTGTTATTGTTGATTGACAAGGGCTTCCACCCCCTCGCCTATCGCCTGATGTGCCTCCAGGCGCATTATCGCAGCGAGCTGGAATTCAGCTGGGAGAATCTGGCGGCGGCGTTCACGCGGCTGAAGCGGTTGGTGATGGCGATCGAGAAATGGAAGGCGAAACACGCCGAGCGTTACGCCATGCCGGCCTATGGAGACGCATGGGAGCGCGATGCCGCGACGGTGACGCTTATGCGGCGTTTCGAAGCGGCCATCTCGAACGACCTCAACACGGCCGATGCGCTGACCCTGCTCGACGAAGTATTGGCGGCCAAGAAACTCGACAGCCATTGCGCGATCTCGGCCGCATCGCGCATGGACATGGTGTTCGGGCTGGGGCTGTTCAGGATCGCCCGCGCCGATCTTCGCATCCGTCCAAAGGACGCGCAGGTAACACACGATGAGGTTGAGGCCGCGCTTGCCCGTCGTACGGAAGCGCGTGTGGCGAAGGATTTCGCCACGTCCGATCGCGTCCGCGACGAACTCGCCAGCAAGGGCGTCGAAATGATGGATGGCGATCCGCTGGGCTGGGACTGGAAGCTGGAGATCTGACATGGGTGACAAGGTTATCGCCGTGCTGCCGGGAATAGCGCGCGGCCTTTTTGCCGACTCGCTGCCGGACTGGATCGACCCGCATTTCTTCATGACCAAGGACGAGGCGTTCGCGCTCGCACCCAAGGCCGAAATCGGCTGGTTCGACATGTATGACAAGAGCGACATGGCAAAGGCCATCTCGCTGGCAACCGGCATGAAATGGCTGAATTCGATCTATGCAGGCCTTGATGGCATGCCGCTTGAACTCCTGTCCGACCGCGGGGTGACGGTCACCAACGGCGCGGGCATCAATGCGATCACCATTGCCGAATATGTCATCATGGGCATGCTGACGGTCGCCAAGGGTTACCGCGAAGTCGTCCGCGCGCAAGAGCGGCAGGAATGGCTGCACGATTCTCCCGGCAAGGTGGAATTGTTCGGATCGAAGGCGCTGCTTCTGGGCTATGGCGCCATTGGCAAGCTGATCGAGGAAAGGTTGAAGGGCTTTGGCGTCGAAACGACCATCGTGCGTCGCACACCCGGTCCCGGCACGCTCGCCCCCGATGAATGGCGCAGCAAGCTCGACAATTTCGATTGGGTGATCCTCGCCGTTCCGGCAACGCCCGAAACCGGGAAGATGATTGGTCAGGCGGAGCTTTCAGCGATGAAGACGAGCGCAACATTGGTCAACATTGCACGCGGTTCGGTCGTTGATACCGACGCGCTTGTCCGGGCGCTGCAAGAAAAGAGCATTGGCGCGGCGTTTCTCGATGTCACCGATCCCGAACCTTTGCCGGCCGGACACCCGCTCTGGAGCCTCGACAACGCCCATGTCACGATGCACCTTTCAGGCCGCGCGCAGACGCTGATGTTCCAGCGCGCAGGGCAGCGCTTCCTTGAAAACCTGCCGCGCTACAGGGATGGTGCACGGCTTCACCATAGCGTTGATCTGGCCCTGGGCTATTGAGGGTGACAGCGGTCAAATGCCGCGTTAGACATTCGCTTTCTGCGCGGATTAACGGGTAAACCGGAGCCGCATTTTACCGACTGGGTCGCGCCGGATTTCACTCGCGTTACGCGCGCAAAACGGGGCAAGCGACCATGAGCCAGAAAGCATCCGACCTTTTCATCCAGTGCCTCGAAGAAGAAGGCGTCGAATATATCTTCGGCGTTCCCGGTGAGGAAAACCTCGATTTTCTGGACTCGCTCTCGCGCTCGAAGAAGATCCGGCTGATCCTGACGCGGCACGAACAGGGCGCAGGCTTCATGGCGGCAACCTATGGCCGCCATACCGGCAGGACTGGCGTTTGCCTCGCAACGCTCGGGCCGGGTGCAACCAATTTCGTGACTGCTGCCGCTTATGCACAGCTGGGCGGCATGCCGATGATGATGATCACCGGGCAGAAACCGATCAAGAAATCGAAACAGGGCCGGTTCCAGATCCTCGACGTCGTCGCAATGATGGGCCCGATCACCAAATACACGCACCAGATGGCATCGTCGGACAACATCCCAAGCCGGGTGCGCGAAGCCTTCCGCCTTGCAGAAGAGGAAAAGCCCGGCGCGGTCCATATCGAACTGCCCGAAGATATTGCCGATGAGCACACCGACAGCCTGCCGATCCCGCGCAGCGTCGCGCGACGGCCGAGCGCCGACCCGAAAGCCGTTCGCGCGGCTGTGGAAAGGATGGAAGCGGCGAAGGCGCCTGTGCTCGTCATCGGCGCCGGTGCGAACCGCACCCAGACAAGCCGGATGCTCCTCCAGCTCATCGAAAAGACCGGAATTCCTTTCCTCACGACCCAGCTCGGCAAGGGCGTGATCGACGAACGCCACCCGAAATTCCTGGGATGCGCGGCGCTTTCAGCCGGGGACTTCGTTCATCGCGCGGTAGAGGCTTCGGATTGCATCATCAACGTCGGGCATGACGTGATCGAAAAGCCGCCCTTCTTCATGAAACCCGGCGGCGCCCATGTGATCCATGTGTCGGCGCGTTCGGCGGAGGTCGATCCGGTCTACTTCCCGCAAGTCGAAGTGATTGGCGACATTGCCAACGCCATCTGGCAGATCAAGGAAGACATTGTCTGCAACGGATCATGGAACTTCGATTTCATGCTCAGGGCGCGCGCGGCCGAGGTGGCGCATACGGCGAGCATTTCGGGCGATGAACGCTTTCCGATCTATCCACCGCACCTTGTGAAGCAAGTGCGCGGCGCCATGCCCGACAACGGGATCATCTGCCTCGACAATGGCGTTTACAAAATCTGGTTTGCGCGCGGCTACGACGCTTATCAGGCCAATACCGTCTTGCTCGACAACGCCCTGGCGACAATGGGCGCGGGCCTGCCGTCGGCGATGATGTCGTCGATGGTCTATCCAGATCGCAAGGTCATGGCGATCTGCGGCGACGGCGGGTTCATGATGAACAGCCAGGAGATGGAGACGTCCGTCCGGCTGGGGCTCAACATCACCGTCCTGATCCTGAACGACAACAGCTACGGGATGATCCGCTGGAAACAGGCCAATATGGGCTTCAAGGA
>CXWL01001769.1_pt1 | contig 58523 bp, 54 predicted proteins | sample 590931 | NCBI WGS metagenome assembly CXWL01 (sample SAMEA3498368, study PRJEB10139) | groundwater metagenome | biome: water well; material: biofilm material | place: Germany | collected 2015-04-27 | reverse complement strand
CTTTCAGATACACGTCTTCGTGTTTGACGCTACGCCAGAGCCGTTCCACAAAGATGTTATCTAGTGCCCTGCCACGCCCATCCATGCTAATGGCAATGCCGTGCGCCTTGAGCACGCCAGTAAAAGCTTTACTGGTAAACTGGCTACCTTGATCGGTATTAAATAGGTCAGGTGTTCCATATGCTTGCAATGCCTGTTCCATACAGTCCACACAGAACCTGCTATCCAGCGTGTTCGATAACCGCCATGACAGCACTTTACGCGAGTACCAGTCAGTTACCGCCACCAGACACACAAATCCTCGCGATAGGCGGATGTAGGTGATGTCTGTGCTCCACACCTGGTTGGGGCGGGTCACCAGCACGCCCCTGGGGGAAAAGGGAACGCTTCCCTTATTTTTCTGGTGACCGGCATTCCTGCCGCGACCAGCTTTCCCGGATTCCTGATTTACCGGAAAATCCCGCAGCGATGGCCGATGCGGACGGCAAGTACGACCAGTTTTTGATCCTGCACTTCGTATACCACGCGATAGGAACCCACGCGAATCCGGCGCAGCCCGGAGAACTCACCCTTTAGTATGCCTCCCGCCGAAGGGTTTGTCTTGAGTCGATCAATAACGCCGATGATGCGTAACCGGTCATCAAGGGCTATGTTCTTTAACGCCTTCGCTGCGCTTTGCTTAATACTGACGGAGCAGGTTATGCTTTACGGTTTCCCAATCCAGAATTGGATCCGCCGGATCACGCAATACTTCCATGGCGCGAGAGATGTCCTCGAAATTATCCAGATAATATTCAACAGCCTGCCTGACCACTTCCGCACGTGTCCGGCGCAATTTTGATGCAGCTTCATCGAGCGCAGCGGCCAACTCGTCCGGTAGTCTTGCGGTTATTTGGCTCATTCCGTTCTCTTGATAATGTCAATGAAGCTCAACAAATGTCAGAGTACAGGATTCTCCTGTCGTTTTCAAACGCAAATGAAATAATGAATGCGGGGTGGACGGTTAGCTCCACCTGCCACAACCTGTAGTAATTATCGCCACGCACCTCCGCTCGTAAAATCAGTTTCAGTGACCGGACCGGTAGATACTGCCTGCTCGATCAACCGACGAAACAAGAAGCCCACGATCGTTAGGTACTCTCACCACAACATGTTGACACAGGTGGAGCTAACCGTCCACCCCGCTAATGAATAATAAAGGGTAGTGTCCGAATGGCACTTACTTAAAGGGCACTACTCAATCAATTCACTGCTTATGCCACAAAAGCTCAGCATCCCGTCATTCCCGCGCAGGCGGGAATCCAGGATGCCCGCAAAAACCGCTGGATTCCCGCCTGCGCGGGAATGACGAAGAATCCTGACGATTGCCTTAAATAAGTGCCATTCGGGCAGTGCCCTGTTTTTCTCTTCCTTGCTCATAATCACAAAAATAATTGTGGCAAATTTGTGCCAGACTGTTCCAGCATCAAGTTTTCTGTCAACATAGTTTTCACGCCGCCTAGCCTAATGAGCTTGGCAAGCGTCATAAAAAAGTGAATCAAGAATTGAATCTTTCGATCATCCGGCTTATCTTTCACATTTGTAGACAAACGGCAAGTTTGGCTAGGCGTCGATTTTGCGCATTACACTCGTGAGAGAGGTTATGGAAACTTCGGTAATTTTATTCTGGTATCAGAAAGGAATTTATGATATATAAACTAGACTGAATCTAGCTTATATAGGAGAAGTTTTATGAAAGAGATTGGAGCTTTTGAGGCCAAAAATAAATTTGGAACTTTACTCGACTGGGTTGAAAGTGGCGAGGAAGTATTGATTACCCGGCACGGCAAAGCTGTAGCACGAATGATTTCCGCCGCATCTGGTTTTGATCGTGCCAAAGCGCGGCAAGCTGCTGTCAATATTGCAGTCCGAAGAACTGGCATCACGCTTGGCGGCCTCAAAATTAAGGACTTAATTAATGAAGGTCGTCCATGAGCCTCGTTCTTGACAGTTCAATGGCTCTAGCCTGGCTGTTCGAAGATGAAAATTCGGATCAAGCTACCAATGTGTTACTCCAAGTAACTGAGATAGGAGCGACAGTTCCGTCACTCTGGCATTTAGAAGTCGCCAATGCGCTACAAATGGCGGTGCGGCGTGGTAGAATCGATGCGGAATTTCGAGATGCTTCGCTCGCGGACTTGGCTGCATTGTCCATTGTGGTTGACTCAGAAACCGATTATCAAGCATGGAGCACCACGTTGCATCTCGCCGGCTACTGTAAGCTGACTCTCTATGATGCCGCCTATCTAGAGTTGGCACAGCGCCTGAACTTACCTCTCGCCACGCTTGATCAGGCGCTGGTCAACGCCGCTGCCGGCATTGGTGTTACATTGTCTGCGAATTGAATAAATGAGCAAGAGTTACCTTATTCTCTTTCTCTGGTGTAAATCAGTGTACAAAAGTTACCACTTTCAAAATCCATTCTTTTCAGTTTACAAATGAATTACATAAATAAACAATGTTAGAGAAATTTTACCTGGTTATATTTGATGCTGCTTACTGGCAAATCTTCAGCGCTGTTTAACATTCTTGCTTTCGCCACACTCTGGTTCCGGTTGTATGCAAAGTCAAAAGAGGTACAAAATACTTGGCATTCCAGGGAAATGGGGGGTATTTTTTGTGAGTTACCTTACGCTCAAAGTAAACTTGTCGAACCGTGAACGTAATCAACTGGTTCAGAGCTTCGTTAAATCACTGCGGATCTCTGAATAACCCGCATTTGTCATTCCGAACGCAGTGAGGAATCTCAAGAAATCAACAATACAGATTTCTCGCTGTGCTCGAAATGACAGTTATTCAGCGTTCTTCTAAGCAAAATCCGTCGCCACATTAACCCCGACCAGCAGCACTGCGGCATCCTGGGTGTAAATGTGAAAGTTTCCGCCATTGACACCGCCATCCGTCCAGCCGCTACCCAGACCAACGATATGATCTCCCGCATCGCCAGTTACTTTCAGGGTATTGCTGGTACTCGACAGATTGAGCAGATCCAGCGCGGTTAAAGTCAGCGTATTGTCACCGCTACCTGTCAGGTTGATCACTTCAATGTCATTGATCTTGCCACGGACGTCAGCGAGATCCAGATTCAGGCCGCTACCAGCCAGAGCCAGCCTGTCTTTGCCGGCGCCACCATCCACCAACTGGAAATCCAGACTGGATACCCGGATGATGTCGTTGCCTGCGCCGCCATGAAACACATCCGCCCCGCCGTGACCGACCATCTTGTCGTCGCCGTCACCGGCCACAAAACGGTTTGCTGCATCATTGCCCGTCAGTATATCCGCCCCGGATGTGCCCATATCGGTTACCGCAGCGGTAAAGTTGCCACCGAACACCACGTAACTGGAACCGGAATCGGGGCCGTGCGGGTCAGCCCAGTAGGCACCGACCATCAAATCATCAAACCCATCGCCATTGACGTCCCCCGCGCTGCTGACCGAATCGCCCGAAGAGTCATTCGCCGCCACCCCATCCAGGCGGAAACCGGTGTGGCCGTCGAGGCTGGATAATGCCAGCGTGGCGCTGAAACCCGAGGCCTTGCCGAACACCACGTAGCTGGAGCCGGAGCCGGAGCCGCTGCCTTTCGGGTCAGTCCCAGTGGCACCGACAATCAAATCATCAAAGCCATCGCCATTGACGTCCCCCGCGCTGCTGACCGAACGACCAGACAAGTCACCCGCCGCCACCCCATCCAGGCGGAAACCGGTGTTGCCGTCGAGACTGGATAGGGCCAGCGTCGCGCTGAATCCCGACGCCTTGCCGAACACCACGTAGCTGGCGCCGGAGCTGCGGCCGTGCAGATCAGCCCCTATGGCGCCGACGATCAAATCATCAAATCCGTCGCCGTTGACGTCCCCCGCGCTGCTGACCGAATTGCCCGAATAATCACTTGCCGCCACCCCATCCAGGCGGAAACCGGTGTGGCCGTCGAGGCTGGATAATGCCAGCGTGGCGCCAAAACCCGAGGCCTTGCCGAACACCACGTAGCTGGCGCCGGATCTGCTGCCGTTCGAGGCAGCCGAGGGGGCACCGACCATCAAATCATCAAAACCATCGCCGTTGACATCCCCCGCGCTGCTGACCGAATGACCCGAAAAATCATACACCGCCGCCCCATCCAGGCGGAAACCGCTATTGCCGTCCAGGCTGGATAATGCCAGCGTAGCGCTGAACCCTGAAGCTTTGCCAAACACCACATAACTGGAGCCGGAGGAGAGGTCGCCGTGCGGGTCAGCCCAGTCGGCGCCAACAATCAAATCATCAAAACCATCGCCGTTGACGTCCCCCGCGCTGCTAACCGAACGGCCCGAATAGTCATTCGCCGCCACCCCATCCAGGCGGAAACCGGTGTGGCCGTCGAGGCTGGATAATGCCAGCGTGGCGCCAAAACCCGAGGCCTTGCCGAACACCACGTAGCTGGCGCCGGAGTAGCTGCCGTGCGGGTCAGCTCCGTTGGCGCCAACAATCAAATCATCAAAACCATCGCCGTTGACGTCCCCCGCGCTGCTGACCGAATGGCCAAACCACTCACCCGTCGCCACCCCATCCAAGCGAAACCCATTACTGCCGTCGAGACTGGATAATTTAATTACTGATATCGCTATGATTAAGAACTCCCTGGAAATTTATAAATGAATTTACTAATGAATAGTTATCGGGTTATTTTATAAAAATAACGTAGACGATACCACAGAAAAAGAATCCTCCCATAATTTTTGGGTTCTTGTATTTGATATGAATTTAATCAAACGCGACTTGAATTCGCCATGGATAAATGAACTTATTTCGACAGCCTAGGATTACGGGCTTGAAAGCATGTAAAAACAACCCATTGAGAGTTATAATTGCCACACAATCAATTATGTGAGCGTAATTTATGATGAGTGTTGAAACGATAGAAGAGCAAATCGCAGAGTTAGATAACGCTTCGTTTTCCAAGCTCCGCGACTGGTTTATTGAATTCGACCAGTCTCGTTGGGACAAGCAAATCGAAGCCGATTCAAATGCTGGAAAGCTGGATTTTCTTATTAACGCAGCATTGGCTGAGCATCAAGCCGGAAAAACAAGAGACCTTTGAAGTACAAAGCGGCTTCCAGTTTCTGGATATGTTATCCCGGATATTGCATGAATTGCACACACCCTCACTTGTCTCTTGATTCCACAAGGGATTTGTCTCAGCCGGGTGTATGAATAACTACACCGCTTCTTCGAAAAATCCCTTGTGAAACCAATATCCTGCGTGATCATCGTGCGAATTCATGCAATATCCGGGCTAACATTACTTGAGAAAGAGCACGCTTTCTGGTGCGCCCCGCTCTCCAGTTGATTAGGCTGATTGCTTCTTGGCCACTTGCGCGACATGAATTCCTTGGAAATGAGCGATTTTTATTTCGTTCTCTGACGGTTGACGACTACCATCGACTCCTGCAAGAGTACTCGCCCCATAGGGTGATCCTCCGGTAATTTCACTCATGTTCAGGATCTCCTGGCAGGAATAGGGAACTCCCACGATGATCATGCCGTGATGTAACAAGGTAGTGTGGAACGAGGTAATCGTGGTTTCCTGCCCGCCATGCTGCGTGGCCGTGGACGTGAACACGCTGCCCACTTTGCCAATTAAGCTACCGTTGAGCCACAACCGGCCGGTCTGGTCAAGAAAATTGCGCATCTGCGCGCACATGTTACCGAACCGTGTTGGCGTGCCAAAGATGATGGCATCGTAGTTCGGTAACTCATCCACCGTCGCGATCGGTGCCGCCTGATTAAGTTTGGCACCGGCCTTTCGTGCTACGTCTTCCGGCACCAGATCGGGCACACGCTTGATGGTGGCCTCTGTACCATCGACGCTGCGCGCGCCTTCAACCACCGCTTTCGCCATGGTTTCGATGTGGCCATACATGCTGTAATAAAGAACAAGAACCTTTGCCATATGTATCTCCTGATTCCGTGTGGTTCGTAGTGAATTCAATGATCACAATCAACGGCATACGTAGTTTTCGCGTAAATCATTAGTTTAATCCTTTGCTTAGGAAAGTAAAGCACGCAGTTTCTGTTCTAATGGATCCAATACATCGTCATCCATCCAGTATTGGGTATGAGGCAGTGGACTCCAACTCTTTAAGAGCCAACCCATAACCCGAATGGCACTTACTTAAGGCAATCGTCAGGATTCTTCGTCATTCCCGCGCAGGCGGGAATCCAGGATGGCCCGCAAAAACCGCTGGATTCCCGCCTGCGCGGGAATGACGGGATGCTAAGGAGCCGTGAAGAAATAAGTGTGACAATTGGGCGCGTCTGGCGGGATGCAATGCAAGGCGAGAGAAGGAGTCATAGCGAGCTATGGCGACGACGAACAACGCCGCAGTGTGCCCGCCAGATGCGATCCAAATGTTACAGTTATTTATGAACGACTCCTAAGCTTTTGCGGTATAAGCAGTGAATGTGCCCTTTAAGTAAGTGCCATTCACCCATAACCCCGCTTCCCGCGTTAACGGGATGATCGTTAACCACTGTTCCGTACTGGTTCGAAAGGCTAGCTAGTGGCCAACCAAGTACATCATCTTCGTCATAGTAGTTATGCCATTCAAATGTATCATTTGGGCGGATGGGAATAATGTCCGCCTTTGCGTGCGCAACAACGAAGATTGGAATACGTTAACTAGCCCGGATATTTCATGAATTGCACACGCCATCACTTGGCTCTTGATTCCACAAGAAATTCTTGCGAGCAGCCGCTTTGCGGCTTGCCTGCTTACCCCGAATACTCAGTCGGTGTATGAATAACTACACTGCTTCTTCGAAAAATCCCTTGTGAAACCCATATCCTGCGCAATCATCGTGCTAATTCATACAATATCCGGGCCAGGAGGCTGTCCGAGAATAGAATGATCTACTGCGGAAAAGTTATTCTGGCAACTGCGAACACCCGTTCAGTTCACTGAGGTCCTTCTTTCAGCGGAGCATTGAGCATGCCCAGTAACTGATCCTGCTGACTGAACACCAATACAATATTGCGATAACGCGACTCCAATGCGATGTAATAGTTATCATCCAGAGAAGTGCCGCTCGTTTGCAGTATCTCTTCGAGCCGCTTACCCATTTCCTTGTTACTGTCGATAATCTCGTTAATATTCAGGCTGGCACTGCGAATATCCGAATAGTGCTCACCAAGCGGACGATAACGGTCAAGCTGCTCATGTGGTGGAATATGCCTTTCACTGATTTCCTGCAACATAGCTTCGTATTCAGCCTTGTTCTGCGGCTGCAGTGCATATACGTAAACCGGCATCTTGCTGCCAAACTGTTTGAGTCGGTCAAGATTTTCTCCCTGATTTGTCAAGGACTTTGCTGGCACGGTATAAAAGCTTCCTTCCCAGAAAACCGCAGCCACTGGACGCTGTTCGTACACCGCGTTGATCCCCCATAGCAGAGCCGATACCTGTACTACAGCTATGATGGAAAAATCAGTAAACAACTCTTTACGGCTTTTCCGTGCGTTATAGATAATCAGTGTCAGAAACGGCCCCAACACGAGATCCACCAGCGCAACCAATTGCAGTCCCTGCCAGCCACCAGAGGCGGAAAAGTACGGAGAGGGATACCAGAGCAACAATAAACCTGCGATGAAAATCAGAAAGATCAGACAACTGATCGAAAAATGTAAAAGGGCTGCGGAGTAACGATTCAGAACGGGCATAGTGATAGCAGGCGAATTCAAGCCATTCATCAAACACGCTTTCTGAATTCATTGGTATGAGGATCAATCTCAATTTTATCGCCAATTTCTACGAAGGCTGCCACCTGAACTTCATAACCTGTTCCTGCAAGACGTGCTGGCTTCATGATCTTACCCGTCGTATCACCTCTTACTGCAGGTTCAGTGTACTCAACTTCGCGAACAATCGTGTTGGGTAATTCAACGGAAATGGCTTTATCTTCATAAAAAGTTACCTGGCAAACATCTTCCATACCGTCCATCAGATAATTCAGAACATCCGGCATATTATCAGCTTCCACTTCAATCTGGTTATAGTCAGCATCCATAAAAACATATAGCGGATCAGCAAAATAGCTGTATGTACATACTTTTCTGTCCAGTACAACCAAATCAAATTTTTCATCTGCTTTATAAACTGTTTCCATAGCGGTGCTGGAAAACAGGTTCTTCAGTTTCATCTTAACTACAGATGCATTACGGCCAGATTTGGTAAATTCAGCACGCTGCACGACCATGGGATCACTACCAACCATCACGACATTACCTGAGCGTAGTTCCATTGCGGTTTTCATATTTCAATTCCAAAATTTAAGTTATCAGCAGGGTGATGATGTTTTATTCAATCAAACATCGCATTTATCAATTTTAAATTATAGCCGATTTCCAGCAAACTGCGCCAGACTGGTTGCCAAATCATCTTGTTTCAATAGTTGCCTGATCCAGTTTTTATTATGTGTTTTCAAAGGCTCATAAAAGCATAAGAAGTTCATCCAGATGGTGCTGCTATTCATTTCAAACCTGCCATTCCAGCAATGCCACATTTCACGGACTGCCGTTGCCATTTCCAGTGACATATTGACAGTATATAAATCAAGAAACGCATCCAGCTTTTTCCAATGCACATCCTCTGTTTGCGGGTAAATATTCCAGATAAAGGGATGGGTTGCCCACTGGGCACGTACAAAAGAATCCTCACCCCGCACAAAATTAAAATCACAGCTCCAAAGCAGTTGATCATAATCAGCCTGTTGCATAAACGGAATAATCTGAACCGTCAATGAACCATGCTTTATCAACTTATCAGTTTGTGATAATGCATTTTTTATGGTTGCCACTATGCTTTTAGCCACAGTTCCCTGTGGCACGATTAATAAAACAGGTACTGAAGATTCTGACCATATCGGGATGAGTTTTTCGACAGGGGCACTGTCATAACAAAACAGCGAAATGCGTATTTCTGCTGATTTTCGCTCAGGCAAACCCTTGCGTTGCAAAAATGCATGTTCTGCCGCTGTGTTAAAAGCACTTCTTTGCGCCATTAAATCCTTTTCACGTAACAACCCTCCAGTACCTTGCACAAAACCAGGGAAAAAAAATGTTTTGGTTAAAGGCAAGCGTGGATGTGGTGAAGGCAGCGCATGACATTGAGTCACCCAGGGTTCTGCACTGAGATATTCCAGATTAATCCAGACAGGTGGCTTTATTTTCTGCAACATCGCTGTTACATAGACATCAGGCAACTCACAAGCGAACGCTTCAATCACCACATCTGCAGGTTCAACTTCCACGAACACTTGTTGCCATTGACAGATTTCAACGCCCTGCACGACTTGATATTGAATATTGGGATAAATATCCGGCGCTATACAGGCAAAACTGACCAGATCATCGACCCATAACCGTACCGCCTGATGATGTTCCTGCGCCAATTGTCTTGCCATGCGCCAACATACGCCAATGTCTCCAAAGTTATCGACAACCGTGCAAAAAATATCCCAACGTCGTTGCATAGCGATGCATGAAAGATTGCTTAAAAAAATAAATACTTACCCGTTTATCTGAGTGGCAAACAGGTCATGCGCATCGGAATCGGTGATTTTAACTTCAATAAAATCACCGGGCTGACCATGGGTGGATTTTTCCACGTATACCAATCCATCAATTTCCGGTGCATCAGCGCTACTTCTTGCAATCACCTGATTCTCTGTAAGCTCATCAATCATGACGGTCATCCTTCGACCTACTTTCGTTGCCAGACGTTGATAGCTAATTATTTCCTGCAATTGCATAAAACGCGTACGACGATCTTCCTTGATTTCCTCCGGAACAGGACCGGATAACTGATTGGCTGTTGCCCCTTCTACCGGTGAATAAGTAAAGCATCCCACACGATCCAATTGTGCTTCCTGCAGGAAGTCTAATAATTCCTCAAACTCCGCCTCAGTTTCACCCGGGAAACCCACAATGAAAGTACTGCGTAATGTAATATCGGGGCAAACTTGACGCCATTGCTGAATGCGCGCCAAATTATTCTCAGCATTTGCCGGTCGTTTCATTGCTTTCAGAATACGGGGATTTGCGTGCTGAAACGGCACATCCAGATAAGGCAGTATTTTACCCTCCGCCATTAATGGAATCACTTCATCCACATGCGGATACGGATAAACATAATGTAAACGTACCCAGACCCCTAATGTGCCCAATGCTTGCGCAAGCTCGGTCAGGCGGGTTTTAATCGGTCTGCCCTGCCAGAAACCGGTTCGATATTTCACGTCAACTCCATAGGCACTGGTATCTTGTGAAATAATCAACAGCTCTTTAACACCGGCATTAACCAGATGCTCTGCTTCCTGCATAACCTGATGAATCGGCCGGCTCACCAGGTCACCGCGCATGGAAGGAATAATACAAAATGTGCAGCGATGATTGCAGCCCTCAGAAATTTTTATATACGCATAATGTTTGGGCGTTAACCGAATCCCCTGTGGCGGTATCAAACTGGTATAAGGATCATGCGGTTGTGGCAAATATGTATGTATGGCAGACATCACTTCCGGCAGCGCATGGGGTCCTGTTACGGCCAGAACCTGTGGATGCGTTTTCTTAACCACATCCCCATCTTCTTTGGCCCCCAGACATCCTGTGACAATGACTTTGCCATTCTCGGCCAGGGCTTCACCAATCGCATCCAGCGATTCCTCAACAGCACTATCAATAAATCCGCAGGTGTTCACGACAACCAGATCGGCATCTTCATACGAAGGCGATATTTCATAGCCTTCAGCACGCAGCTGAGTCAGGATTTGTTCGGAATCCACCAGTGCTTTTGGGCAGCCCAGGGAGATAAAGCCAACTTTTTGTGAGGTTTGTTTAAATGATGACATGGAATAAAAATTAAGTGAGAATAAGATGCAGCTATTGAGAAAATACTGAATTTTATCTGATAACTGCTGATTGCAATTTTTTATCTTCTATCTTCTAATTGCTGGCAAAAGGAAATAATATATGGGTCACTTGAAAATCAAGCATCTATTGAGGATTGTTTTATTCCAGCTAATACTAATGCCGCTCTCAGTATTCGCCCAAATGGATTGCAATACATTGCCACATTGGGTGACACTGAATAATGGATTACAAATCAATCAGAAACACATTTTTTGTGGTGAATGGAATCAAAACCGGCCCAAAGGTTTTCATTCACGACCCGGTGGCATCAATCCTTCAATCATTGCACAATTGACCATTCAGAGTAAACCCAATGCAGCGGGAATTTATACCAGCCGGTGGTCCTATAAAAATCATCCGGATAAAAACAAATTCTCTTCGATGTTTCCAGATCACTGCACCGTCACTCAAGTTTTGAACTCTATCAGTCATGCGACTGCAAACTCAGGAACAAACTGTCCATCGGGCTCTCCTGATTGGATTCAATGTGGTCAAAATAAACCTGACACTGATAAAGAAGAAAAACTCCCCTATTGTAATAAAGATGGAAAATTCTTTACGATCGGTTTTGCTCCTCCTGAAAATAGCAAAATCAACACTGCCTTTCCGATTTTTGAATGAACGATAACCTTTTTACCTGGCCTGGATATGAACCAGATGAATCCTTGCACCGTTTGATTATTGCTTACTTGACGATCGATATACAAAAAAGCCCTGAGGGAACCATGGAATTATTAGAGAAAATAAATGCAGTGCGCTCCAGACAGATCCCTGAATGGGAACGCATCGGCAATGCATACTGCCTGCGATTATTCCTGGATTATGTCGAAATTGAAGAAGATTTTCCGGAGGAACCCGCCAGAGTTGAGCAAATCCCAATAGCTGTATTTGAAGCAGCCGTTCAGTCATGGCAGCAATACATCACACGTTAACGGGCTGGATAAAACCTTCTCTGATCCATTACAAAAATGATTTAGCCCGGATATTGCATGAATTCGTACGATGATCACGCAGGATATTGGTTTCACAAAGAATTTTTCGAAGAAGCGGTGTAGTTATTCATACACCCGGCTGAGACAGATCCCTTGTGGAATCAAGAAACAAGTGAGGGCGTGTGCAATTCATGCAATATCCGGGTTAGATGGGTCCGGCAAACCGTGCTGCATCAATAATCGACCACAGATGAATCAAACCACCAATTACAGCAGGAATAATTAACACCGCAAAAAAATAACCAATACCGGCGATTACAAAAAATAATAACGCCGGTAATACGCGCCCTTGCACCAGTTGCCCCAAACCCGGTATAAAAAAACTACAAACCGCTGCCAGTACATTCCCACCGGATCCCTGCCCCGACATTTTAATTCTCCATGAAATTGAACCAAGTATGACTTGTCATAATACCAGGACTCTTAAATCCAGGAACAATCATAAGTAGCCTTCAAAATAGAACCTTTAAATGGTTTGTTGGTTTTTTTAATTAATATCGCGGTGGTGGAAGGATAAGTAATATTTTCTGTAGCCGCGCAACGAGCACCTGGGAGAATTTCAAGAATCTGTATAAATATCTCATTTTCAAACTCATGAACACTTTCCACTGACACGGTAAAACCACCACTGAACCGAATACCTAGCCCTCCGGCGTAATACCTATTTTTCAAAATCAAATGCAGGTGCTGATGACAAAGTTGGGGCAATTTCATTCTCAACCAATAATCCTAAAAACCGCACTTTTAATCGTACCCTGAGACAACCCCCAAGTATTATGAAAAAATACACCTTCAAAGCTACGCAGATGGGGAAGGAGCTATTTCTACAAGAGAGGAGAGCGAGGTGTGTTTCGCGGATACGATTGGAAGTTGTGGCAGAACCTACTACCCCAAGGCAAACAACGGATATAGATCCTATCAATTCTCTGCGGTGCTACGCAATCACTTCATGCAACATTAGTTGGAGAAGAGAAATCCAATTCCTGGATAATCCTTTAGTGAAAATCTCTTCTCGAACTGTTACTCAGAAATCTGAAATACAGCATATCTATTAATCTACAGACCTACTGATTCTGCCCTTCCTTAAGCAAAGGAGGAACCTGACATTTCATCTTTTCTACGACGCAATGCAAAGCCTACCAAACCTAAGCCAACCAACAGCATGAGATAGGTTTCTGGTTCTGGAATCGGTGAAATCGTCGGAACCTGTACCAGAGTAAAAGTCATGGTATTGCCTGCACCGGGATCAAATGGACTCAGACTAAAGCTCGCAACAGCTGATTCACCAGCCTCTAATCCACCCGTGAAGTTAAGTTCACGTGAATCGCTGCTTGGTGGGCTATCGAGTGTGAAGCCTGAAAGTGTTGATGAATTGAAACTAGTAAATACGACTCCATTACCACCGTTTGGTTCAAAAATAGTAAAATGAAAGTCAGTCCAATCTACCCCTGTGTTATTCGTTATCTCCTCGGTCACGGTATAGGGATTACCAGCACCATTAGCGTGTCCAACCGTAAACGTCAGAGTGATGGGAGCCACGCTACCAAAGGTTTTTTCTAACTCCAATTCCCGCCCATCAATCTCGGACTCAAACGACCCCAGACCTGGACCACTAGCTTCAATGTTGGTTATGACACCTGCCGCAGATGCGGTAGAAACCGCTCCTACGAAAGTTAAAGCAGTTATGAGTAATTTCGTTTGTGTATTCATTTCTTTCTCCAATTTAATTGTTGATACATGATCTTCTTACTGCTGACGTAAGCAAAAATAAACAGCTTTTCTGCTCATTTCAAACAACGACATCATGCTAACTGTTAGAGCAATTTAATTCTATAGTCAATTACTCCTTATTTTACTAGTACATTTGTACTATATTGCCTTATCAATAAACCCATATTTTATATTATATTTCGTCCATAATTAACATGAACTCTTTTCTACGACGCAATGCAAAGCTCACCAAACCTAAGCCAACCAGCAACATGGCATAGGTTTCTGGTTCTGGAATGGGACTTACGCCTATGACGAAGTCATCCCAATCACCACGATGCCTTTTACCCGCACTATCGTTGTAGCCGAGCACATACGCGTAAGTGGTGGAGCCGATAGTCATGTCCGTTCCGATCAGCCCGATCGATGTACCTCTATCCCAAGCTCCATCGTTGATTGCAAATTTGCCAACACGTCCCTCGAACATGAAGCTCAACGGCCCAAGCGTGCTAACCAGAGAGCTAATCGACGTTCCAACCGGATCGGATTCAAGCAGCATGGTGCCGCCTGAAACATCATAAAACTTGTTGTTAAACCAAGACTCTTGGCCGAGAAAGGTGTAGGTAACCATCTGCGATCCAGTACCTGTGAAATCGAGATGACCAACCTCTAACGTGGTACCAACGCCTAGCGTAGTGAAGCCGGCGATGTCAAACGTCTGGGTTCGAGTTTCCGTACCTGTAGACACAAATGAAAGTCCTGCATTGACTGTGCCAGCCGCAGTCAGCAATACTGTTGCAATAATTGTTTGCTTCATGAAATAATTTTTCTTCATTTTAGTTCTCATATAAGTAAAACCATATACGTTATCTATATTAAAAAATGTAACTACCTTCTTTTTAATTCTTTACTGATTACACTTTTAACGTATCATTCAGTTGACACTTACGGCACAAAAGACAATTAAAAAATAGTACACTTTGCCCTGTTTTTATAGGACATTTGTCCTGTTCAATTACAGAGAACAAATAAACTGTCCGGATTTTGTGGCAAATGATCTGCCCTGTTTTTTTATAGCATCAAAGGAGATGCGAGAGACGAAACAAACGGAATTGCTACAGGAGGTACCGAAGATGTGTTTTACAGAAGATTACGAAGGGTAAGAAAGTAATCGATTCACACAAGCAGAAGCGTCTAGTCCGGATATTTCATGAATTCGCACGATGATCGCGCAGGATATTGGTTTCACAAGGGATTTCTCGAAGAAGCGATGTAGTTATTCATACACTCGACTGAGGATTCGGGGTAGGCAGGCAAGCCGCAAAGCAGCTGCTCGCAAAAATTCCTTGTGGAATCAAAAGTCAAGTGAGAGCGTGTGCAATTCATGAAATATCCGGGCTAGTACTCAATCATTCTTGTTCTGACGGGTATAAACAATTATCCGTTCGGCCTGAGCTTGTCGAAGGGCAAGTGGTTCATGGTTCGACAAGCTCATCACGAACGGTTTTTTTAAAAATCTGTCTGACAAATCAATACTGACTGAGTACTAGAAGGCTGTCCGAGAATAGAGTGATCTACTACGGAAAAGCCATTTTAGCCCTATTTTCCGATCATTTTTGGGTCTGCATGAATGACTACCGTAGGCTAATGGGTGCCCCCTTTACTTGTGCTTTAGCTCTGTGAATACAGTGGGCATTATAGTAAACAATGCTTGTATATCGCCCATAGCAGATTCTATGGTTTGATAGAAGTTGCCTGTCAACCACTCCACGCTTCAAGCTGACAAATATGCGTTCTGAAGGAGAATTATCCCAACAGTTCTCCTTATGCATCTATTGAACATACCATACTGTGCTGTTCAAGCAGTTATTGATATGCTTTGCTGTCAGTATGACAGGCTACGATCTGAATGATGTATCTATCCTTCAGCTCGTTTACGTAAATTAAGCTACCTGCTACCAATAATGTGCAAATCGCCAATGATTGCGTGCAGATCGTATCTGTTAGGATTTACTTCCCCTAACTTTTATGCCCATCTTACCCAGAGCTTTCCTCATCAGGATCTCATACTTCGGGTACGGGCTTCTATTTCGCTCTCAGGTCACCTTGGGCTTGATTCCTGGATTTCGTCTTTATCTTGCTGTACATCTGCTTCTGCGGCTCCTTGCTCTTCAGATTCAGCTTTTTGCATTACTGTTTCATGCTCGTCTTGTGCTTTCAGATCACCGTAGGCTTGATCCGGGGCTTCATTTTTTTCATACACATTTTGCAAGCCCTCCTCTCTCTTACTGACATCCCTTTCTATGTTGCCTTCATTATCTTTATTTTCTTCACCACTTTTAGAGCTGAAAAGACCTGAAAGCCAATCAAATAAACCCATGGTGTTTCTCCTTTGGTTGGAACAACGATAAATCGATAAGTCTAGCGTGATATATACGACATCAATTTCCAATAATATTATTATGGCGCCGCATAGCTATAATCAGAGCTATTGCTTCCTTTTTTGATAATAACAGATAAATCTAAAATCAACCTGTTGTAGTCAAATAAAAAATCTGATTATACTGACATAGGGTAATTGAATGGATGCCCACTATCCCAAACGGGATTAGAGTGCCAAAGTAATGGTGTACAATAACCACTTAACCGGAGATAGGCTTGATCTAAGCAACTGATCGCTTAACAGTCTTATCCAAGTCGCTCTATCATTTCAAACTTTCTAGTATTTAAATCAGTACATCCAGTAAGTATTTGCAAATGAGGTGCTAAATCAGGAACTTTGTTCTTTATGATATCGAGCGCAAATTTGCTGAGAAACAATGCCTTTTCTTTTGCTAGACGATATTCAGGGCCAGCTTCATCTCTATACACACCTGAAGTCAAGAGCACGACACCGTTCGGGTTAATCCGACCTTCATCAAGATTATTCTTCAGAAGTCTGGCAGCAGTCTCAATGGCAACCGCAAGGTTTGGATCGAAAGGTCCAACTATAAAAGCCGTATTGATAATATGCAACCAGTCAAAGCCACGTCCAACTCCCAGTACCCACTCCTTGTGCTCGGCTTCCTCGATAGGTCTGCTCGAAGCCCGGATCTCTGCAATGTGTTTGATATTTCCCCGTACTAACGGTATGAAATCTCGAATAACTCGTTCAGGCATTGAGGGATAGAGTGAACGAAGCATTTCTTCCAGCTCGATCTGAGAAGTTTCTTTTGTATTGGCAAGATCAATGAAACGACCATTCTCACCATGCAAAACCAAGGCATCTAAGTCAGTTTCAATTCCACAAACAATTGGCACTACTGCGCCGCCTTTGCCATAAACAGAATCAAATTGATTTTTCAGTTTGATAGCTGCGACCCTGGCAGCATCAGTGTCATAATGAAACCCTCTACAGCCACGATGAGTGTCCCCGCGTGCAAAGTGATAAGTTACAAAGATTAGGCAGTGTCTACCACGGTTTATGGCATACTCCACCCACTGATCAATGGCTGCCTGAAAAAATGGCCAGCCCAAATCAAAGATACCCCCCAAATTACGAAATGGTTGAATGATCCCGAGGGCAGTTTGCGTCATGACCGGCAAGTGTAATCGACCATCCATACATTTAAGTGCCGCTATTTCAGTGGGATGCTCGCCTCTATACCTGCGACGTTCCGTGGCCAAGTCTATGAAAGCTTGAGAGTGCAATGCATTTAAGTTAAGCAGGTAATCGATCCCTGCATTTGTATTACTCATAATTATTTCCCTTTGTTATTTTTATAAGTAAAAAACTATGGTGTCTGTATAGTTAGCCGAGACAACCATGCCTCAGAGGCTACTTGATTAAAAGTAAATATAGTATCTGGGAAAAAACCAAATATCAAAATTAATAAAGCAGGAACACATAGCAAAACCAGTTCACGCAATTGCAAATCATGCGTCTGATTAACATCAGCATGCAGGATGGGACCCAAAAATGCGCGCCGGGAAAAAGACAGCATATAAGCAGCACCAAGAACCGCACCTGCCAGAGCAGCAACTCCCAAAGAAGTATGGGCAGTTAATGCGCCGATGATCATCATTAGTTCTGCAGGAAACCCGCTGGTTCCCGGTATTCCTATGCTCGCTAGCGCAAACAAAAAATAAAAACAGGTCAAGCGTGGCATAACTTTAGCAAGGCCTCCAAGATGAATAGCATCCGTACTACCCAGCCGATGCTGAATGAATCCTGCGATCAACATCAGCACACTGGCAATTAGTGTGAAGTTGAGTAATTGAAAAATCGCACCCTGAAGCCCTTGCATATTCAGGGAAGCAATTCCAACTATTACCAATCCGACATGACTCACACTGGCATAGGCCAGTAAGCGCCGCAAATTAGTTTGTTGTAATGCAATCAGTGCTGCATAAATAAGTGTAGCTGCACCAAGAATACTCAGTATCCAACTGAACTCAACAGCCGCAATAGGTGCAAGAGGCATAGTAAAGCGTAGGATGCCGTATACACCCAATTTCAAACCTACTAGTATTGCAACAATATGGGTTGGACCTTCCATAGCAACAGTAGGCAGCCATGAATGAAGCGGAACCAGTGGTGCTTTGACGGCAAAACCAAACAATAATAGGAGAAAAACCAGTGTTTGCTGATCAGCTGGAAGTGGTATGTCTAACAAAACTGGCAGACTGAAAGACAAATTCTGTGGTATGTCACCTCCCATTTGAAATGCGTGATTGGCTGCCAGAAGAGTAATGGCGAGTAATAAAGTTACCCCTCCAGCTAGCATATACAATGTGTATTTCATCGCCGCATCCCGCCGCTGCGAACCGATGCCCCATAGACCAATTAAAAAGAAGAAAGGAGGCAATGTCAGTTCCCAGAACAAAAAGAACAGCACCAGATCTAATGAACAAAAAACCCCGACAGTCACACCTTGCAATGCCAGTAATAATGAAAAATGAAAACGAGGATTGCGCTGTACTGAATTCCATGAAGCCAGTATCGCCATCAACGTCAGTAATGCTGATAATGGCAAAAATAATAATGAGATGCCATCGACACCAATCAAGTATTCAATATTAAGCTGCGGTATCCAGTCGTATTTCTCGATCAATTGAAAACCAACTTTAGAAACATCAAATAAAAATACAGCAAAAAGTGTCAATGATAATTCTAAGCCAGCAAACAACAATGTAATTAGCTTGGCTAGGCTAGCGTTTTGCGTAAATCCAACGACAATGGCTCCTACTAAAGGAAGAAAAATAAGAAGACTTAGCAATGGAAAATCGGCTTCACTCATTCTAGTTATCCTTGACATTAATTGACATAGCATTACTGTCGGAATACTGCGTCTCGTGTGGAGTGGAATGCAACGCTTTTATGGAGCTTACGCCCTGATCAATAATATGTAACCAGGGTGAAGTATGGAAACCAATACCAATAAGTAATGAACAGATTACAGCAACAATAATCGTTTCAATGATAGGCGATGAAAGCATAATTGGTTTGGGGGAATATAAAAAAGGTCCCTGAAAACGTTTAGGGGTAGCAATAAAGACCTGTTGGAATGCACGCAACAATAATGCTGCTGCCAAAACGTTACCAAACAGTATGGCGATAGAAGTAAACCATCCATATTCTTTAATAGTACCTTCGATCAGCAGATGAATTCCATCAAACCCTGGAGTACCGGGCATGACCATCGTACTTAATGCACTGATTACAAATAAAAGTGCTATCCCGGCATTAGCATCGTACATGCCACCCAGACGTGGAATCATAGAGGTGTTTGTACGTTTATATATCATACCAATACTAAATAACATACCTGCTGTTGCTAATCCAAAGGCAATTGAGAGCAACATGCTACCTTCTAGTCCATAGGTATTAAAGTCAAAAATACCAATGACCAGTATTCCAGTTTGACTGATGACAGCAAAAGCTAACAAGCGGCGAATGTTAATCTGCATTAATGCCAGCAAAGCACCATAAAAGATTCCTAATAATCCAAATATTAATACTAACCATGCCCATTGTTCTGCAACTTCTGGAAGTACGGGTATCAGGAATCTAATAACCGCATAAACACCCAGCTTCAAGCTCACCAATAATACACCCAAACTAGCGACGGTACCTTGCTCTGCCAGTACCGGCAACCATCCATGAAATGGAAATAAGGGCATTCGAATAGCAAATCCAAAAAACAGCAGGAAAAAAATCAATGTGGCATATTCTACGGGGGCGTCGCTTTGTTTAAGAACCAACCAATCAAAGTTTAATGTATCTCCTGAACCCATAATGCTAAACCCAAGCATTAAAAATCCTGCTAGAACCATTAATAAGCCACTTCCCCAGTGTTGCAATAAAAGAGCAACAACCCAGCGCCGATTTTGTCCAGTACCGGCACGTATAGTTAATACAACAACCGGGATCAATTCCAGCAGGCACCAGAACCAGAATTGCAAGGCATTCATTGCAGCAAATGCGCCGATTAAAATTGCCTCATACCCCAATAAAGCAGCAATATATGTTTTATCTGAAACAGCACCACGATGCTTTGTCAAAGTATAAATTAGTGCCAAGAATGTCAGGATAGCCGTTAATGGGATGAACAAAATACTGGTTCCATCTACACCAACCGTATAAGTAAAAATAATATTCTGTACCTGTTCATAGAGTTGAATACCTGGCTTGGTCGTATCAAAAACCAATAAAAGATAAATACTCAGTAAAACAGTGAATATCGTTCCTACAAAACCAACACGTAGAGCAATAACTTGTGTTGGCGACAATAAAACAGCAACCATTGCCACTAATGGAATCAACGTCATTAGTGTTAATAATGGAAACACTGCCGCCTCCCACCAAGGCGTAATATTTATAATATCCATTCAATCCTCAAATTGAAGATGCACTCAGTAATACCACGAAAACAAACAAAACGAGATACCGTGGTTTGAGTAATAATTTTTCAAATGTATTTGCTGCATACCCTAATTGCTTACCAATATCTACCATTTCTATACCGATACCACGTAAAACCAGACGCTCTTCAAACCAGCTCATTGCGCTAGCTGTCCATTCGAAAATTTTTCCGGCAATACCTTTGCCACGACCAAATTTACTGGCATCATAGCCTGAATGTTCAATCATAATTCTCTGTTCTAGCTGGGCCAGTGAGGAGATAGCGTCACTGGTAGAGGTAGGCGAACCGATGGCACGATCAATAAAATGACTATCAAAATGATCCAGATCACGCCCTAGCCCAATAACAGGTCTAACCAGCATCCTGTCCGTAATTGGATCTAGCCAGAAACGCTGCAACGATGCGATATACATCCAACGAAGCTGCGCAAGATCACGCGCAACGGGTTTCATTGGATTGCCATGTACATAATGTAATAATGAAGGTGCAGTCAGAACCTGATAACCCCTAACGACAGCATGTGCACAGAGATGCCAGATTGCGAATTCCCAGAAGCCTAGTCCACATGCGAGAAACATCAAACCAAGTTGGCCAGAAATTGCAAAACATATCGAACTCTTTACATCCGTTTGGGTTAATCCAACGATAAAACTATAAATAGCAGTCGACAAACCAACAAACACTAACAGACCCATCGCAAATGGTGCCCGCTCAATAATTGGTTGTAACAAAATTACAAGAAATACGCCAGCATGGACCATTACTGAACCGTAAAATAATGCACTCGATGGCGTTGGTCCTTCCATTGCTCTGGCAAGCCAAGGCGTGAATGGCAGCTGCACGGATTTTGCAAATGCAGCAATGATAAAACATAAAGCGATGACCGTTGCAGTTGGTGTAGCCAATTGATCACTTATAGCGTTCAAATCAGTCCAATCAACGGTACCGGTGTAATAAAATGTCAGGCCTATTCCCAATATGAAGCCTGCATCACCCATTCGGTTTGTCACAAAAACGCGGGTTGCATTAATAACTGCAACTGGCCGGTCATAGGCAAATGAGATTAAGAAATAAGAACATAATCCGGCAATCTCCCAGCCAATAAACGTTCCAACGATATTGTTGGACAAAACCAGCATCAGCATTGCAGAAGAGAATAAGCTGAGGATAAAAAAGAATCGATGGAATCCAGCCTCTTTGTGAATATAATTAATAGAAAATCGAGTAATAATAACAAGTAGCACTGAAAATAACGCAGCAGCTATGACACTAAACCCAGTAGTAATAAAACTTAATTCGATCGTCAGGGAATCACTGCCTAACCATTTTCCTACAATGTAGGTACCTGCATTTTCATTTAGTAGATCAAAAACCAGCAAACCTAAAGCAAGTAAACAAGATAAGGAAATAGCAATATTAGCAATTCCAGAAGTAGTCCGTTCTCCTGCCTCACCATTAATTTGATTAAACAAATGACCCAACCCAATAATCGCTGCAGCAAGTAGCGGGAGCAGCGGAATTAAAACAGCTATAAAGTCCATTCTTAGATCCCTGTTAAATTAGGTTGCTTAATCAAGACTGGAGACAAAGGTATGTTTTTATCTTGATAATATTCCATCGAAGTATCAAAAACTGGCAACTCCTTGGGATCTGCCTGCCAAGGAACAAAACCAATTCCACGTTCAAACACTGAAATTTCCCCACTATCAGGATCTATGGCGCTTACCAATATCCATCCACCTCCTATCAATTCACGCAAGCTTTCCTGACGTTCATAAATTTGCCCCAGGATTGTAGTACTGGCTTCAACCAAAACCTGCAAGCGAATGGGTTCATGTATTTCAACCATTTGCTTTGGCAGTCCCGTACGTAAATCACTGCTGGCACCTTCCATTACGCCAAAGAGACCTGTGATATTGTGCGGAATCTTGGTACCACAGCCAAAACGCTCGTTGTTAATCGTAGAAAAATAATATTCCAGGTTAATCCCTGCACCAACAGGGCCAACTGTTAACAAAACATTTTCAAGTAGTTTGCCTTCAGGATCCTGGGTTGGGTCATATGAAATAAGAAAAGCACGTCGATCCAAAAATAGCCCTTGAGATACAGAGCGACGACCAATAATTGCAGATGCATTGGTCGCATGTCCATATTCAGGACGAACCTGACTTAAATCATTAGAACGAAGATGAGCATGATGTATTCCTGCGGCTGGTGTTTTAGGATTTTTAGCAGAATAAAAACGTCGACAACGTTCATGAGCAGAAGCATCTCTTGACTTAACGACATCAATTTTAAGTGCATCAAAATTTGATCGCAACTTTTGAGGAACATCTTCTGTATCGTACCAAGTGACGACATCACTGCAGGTGTCGTGTTCGGCACCAACAAACCAAGTGTCTTCCGGAATATAAATATTATTTTGCGCTAACAACTTCCTTACTTCCGGGCGATTGGCCATCGCAGCAAACAAACGCGCATTGGGGCCGCCTCGTTTCCCACTACACGCACCACAATCATGCGCAGCTTCATGCGGATTATTTTGGCTGGTTGAACCATGTGCCATTAAACAAACAATTGGTGCAAAACCATAGGTTAATCCAGTGCTGCGCATAAAACCAGTAAGCCGCGCAGCTTGTTCACTATCGGTGAATCCTAACTGAGGATTTTCGGGTGTTGCCGCAATCTCAGTATCGGGAGCTGTGAACAAAAGTTCTGTTGGCACATCTGTATCAATATTCTGTCGAAGTAAGCCATTAAATGCCAAAATATATTTCGGTAAAAATGTTCTACCTAACAAACCAACAAAAACAATGGGAGCTAAGGCATCTATAACAGCGTACGAGACAACAAGACTACGACGCAGTGATTGATTCATCAAGTAGGCAAGTTTTCGGTAAAAACTACGACCTTTATTATGTTCTTGCAGTGTTTTCTCTGTTCCTTTTCTTGGAATTTCATCAATATTATGTGCGGGTGTTACGACAATAGGACATAGTGCTGTTCTATGTGTATCATCCAGACCCTTATAATTTATTGGAATGCCGAAGAAACCTGCAGCTCCTAATGTTTCAATTGCAGGGTTAATTTCTTCTAATTGGCGGCGAATACTTTCTTCACGCTCATCAATACAAAATACTATCTGTGCTTCAGGTCGTCGATCACGTTTGGCCCAACGGCCACGGTTAAGATTTGCGCGTATTGCCTGAAAAAAATCTTCTCTATAATGATATTCATAGGCATAAAGCCAAACTTTACTACGCTCAGGTGCTGTAAACTCATCTAGTATTGTCAGCATGTTTAATAAATCATTTTGCTGCATACCTTGTATTTGTTTTGCATTCAATCCAAGATGTTGACATAAGCGAAACAGTCGCCAGCCACTATTGAATATACTATGTGCATTACTATTTTCAGCCATTGGGCTAAACTGCCATGTCCACATCAAATCAGCAAGTTCCTGCCATTCGGACTGTTTGCGCCGTTCAGAACCAGCACGCAGCAAAAGATTTTTAGCCAAGTGTGTAATGTATTCAGGTAATTCGCCTTGATACAATTGTCTACGCACCATGAATTCTGAAAGATTTTTACTGAAATAATATTGCAAAGTTCCCAATTTTGCTTCAATTTTCCAATTTTCCTGACATGCTTGATTCAGCCATAATCTATCCAGCGTTAAGCGAATAGCCAGATAGTCTGCCAAGTGTAATTCGGTATTATTTTCAGTATGGTATTGTGGGTGATGCTGTCGCCAGTTGATTAACCCAGACCACCCAGGTAATTCAAGCGCGAGTCGACGTAAATAACCTTCCCATTTCTCTTCGGGTATCTCCAGCTTGGTCAGTTGCATGATGATGCAGTCAATTGCATCTTCAGGTATTTCGGTAACAATTCGTTGCCAGTTTGGCAAGTCATGCAAAAAAGAATTCACGTCATATTGCACCGTTGATCGCCAAGCCAAATATAGCCCAAACTCACTACGGTTAGGTAATTGCCAAGCCGCAACACCTTCATCCATTACTGATGCACAGATACGTATCAGTTGCGGGCGAATAGAAATAAGGATATCTATCCCGCTCAATGCCATTACAAAACCACGAAGCGTTATGGTGCCACCAATTTGGTCTAGCATTTCATTAAGCTTGTCATTCGCTTCTTGACGAACTTTCTGATGAATATTACTGTTTGGATTACTGAAACGTATTTTTTCTAACCAGTCCTCAGCTTGATCTTTCGACAAATCAAGCATATTTTCGGGATGTAATATCGATTGCTCTAATCCCAGCTTGCTTAAAATGTTTTCCCAAATTGATTTGATAACATCAGTTTCCTTAGTAGCATTGGTTTCCAATATTTTATTACATGCTTGATCAGGAACATCTGCTTGAAATTTATTCAGTGCATTTAGCTCTTCTATTTGCCATTTCAATTGGTTAGTGGTAATCGCATCAAGTTCATATAACAGTGCAATACAATAAATATCTTTTCGTGTAATGATTAGGCTATCTGATTGATAGACTACTTGATCAGCTTGTAATTCTGGATCATGCGCAAGTGCTGCTAACAAATCGTCATTATTAATTCGCCCTTGCTGAAATAAATTCCGATTTTGTGATTCAGGTAAATAGCCATAAATACCAGTCAGCTCTTCAAACTCTACCAAAGCTTTCTCAAAGGGCAGATGCTGAAAACCATGAATAGTATTGTGATGGACAAATTCATGTATTGGACCCTGCCCCGGCAGAACATGATCCAGATGATTCAATGCCGCAATAATTTGTCCACGCTTATCGAGAGATAAAGAAGTTTCGTGCATTGCAAATCCTATTGAATACGTTGACTGATAATATCGCTCATTTGGGTTATGGTTGCTGTTGACAAATCAATCAATAACGCAGGCCATAAACCAAACAACACAATACTTGCAACCAATATGCTGGCTGCCAGTAATTCGGGCGTTCTTAAATCTTCAATCTCACACATCTGTGGTTTTACTGGGCCTGTAAATAGCATCCCAATCGTTCGCATCGCATAAGCGGAACTGATCACTATGCTTAAACCTAGAAATATCATCATGAATCCCCATTGCTGAAAACCACCAATAAATGCATGGAGTTCAGCAAAAAAACCGATCGTACCAGGTAGGCCCATTGCCGCGAATAAGGTAATTGTCATGAATAAGGCAAAACGCGGCATCACTTCAACCAATGAACTGTAATCCAGGATATTACGGGTATGAGTCCGTTCATAAAGCAACCCCACCAGTAAGAACATTGCACCCGCTATTAAGCCATGAGCAGTCATTTGTAAAACGGCCCCCATGAACCCAGTTAGATTCAAAGTAGCTATATCCAGAAGCACTACTCCCATGTGACTAACAGAAGAATAGGCCACCATCGCCTTAAGATCGGTTTGCCGCCAGGCTAATAAACCTCCATAAATCATGCCAAATAATGCTATAAAAACAAGAACTGACTGTAACACCTGCGCGGCTTCAGGTAGCATAACCACGACTCTTATGAGTCCATAAGCTCCCATTTTTAACAAAATACCAGATAACAGAATACTGACCGGGCTAGGTGCTTCTACATGCGCTAAAGGGAGCCAACCATGAATTGGGAAAATAGGCATCTTGACACCAAAACCAATCAAGAATCCTATTAATACCCATACTTGTTCATTCTTTGGCATGCTTTGCGCTGCCACACTCATGGCTGACATCAATGTACCACCGTGTGGCGGCATGTACTGACTGATTGCGAGCAAACTGATCAACATGAAAATTGATCCACCCATTGTGTAGAGTACAAAATTAAGACTCGCTACATGTCGTCGTACACCGCCCCAACGACCAATCAGTAAGAATAGTGGCGCTAAGGTTACTTCCCAGAAAATATAAAACAAGGTCCAATCCTGAGAAAGAAACACACCCAGCATCCCCAATTCGAGCAACAGGATACAGATGTGATAGCCCTTAATACCGTGAGAAATATTGAAAGATGCCAGTAATGCAATGGAAGTGAGTAAGCACGCCAAAGCTACCATAGGCAATGACAGACCATCAACACCTAGTGCAAAGAAACTGCCTAACTTTGGATTGAGTATAAATTGCTGTTCAAACTGTAAACCACCATCATGTATGTTATAAATAGCAACCAGCCAGCAGCTAATCAAAAAAGCAATTGTTGCAAACAGGTTTGCGATGAAACGTAGCTGACTGGTATTTTGTTTTGGTGTCAACGCCAGAAATAAAATACCTATTGCAGGCGTCCAAAGTAATATACCGAGTATCCCCATTGAATGATTTACCTTTTTGCTAGAAGTATTTGTTTGGCTTTAAAAACCTGGAGATTTAGATTATTAAGCATTTTAATGCTAGATCTTTTCTTAAGTGAGTCGTGATTAGCAGCAGTTTAAGCATCAACCTCCACCGTTCACGTTGGCATGAATGCATAAAATGTCTAAACTATCATATAGTTAAATTTCCATGTTTAATAGCTAATCACAGATTTTCAATAACAAACTGTGACATGTGCAGAATATTTCTGGAATCAGCACATGTCACAGTTTTTAATATCAGTAAATGATCAAAAATCCGAAATTAATAAGAAACTGCTGGCCCTTCAACCCATTGGCAGTCAGATATTAAGCACATACCACTAAGACTCTTCATCGCAGGTCGTAGTTCATTAAGTACTCTTTGCGCTTGCTCTTCTTTACAGGCGAGAATGACTACAACATTCTCATCTGTCATAAGAACATCGTCCGGGCGCCGCATACCTCTTGATCCGAGTCCACCTGCATTCTTAAGAGTTGTATAACCGCGTACTTCACAATTTTCTAATATTTCAACTAACCGATCGAGCTGTTCTATTCCGATAACAATCTCGAATCTTTTCATTGCCAATGTATTGTTCATATTAATTTTCCCTTACGAATGTTTAGATACACTAATTTAGTTATTTTTATCATGCCATACCATGCATCCATTTTGCCATTTCCCAGTAAATAGGCACACCGATAAATATGTTAAAGGGGAATGTCACTCCTAAGGCCGCACCAATTGAAACCCCTGGATTTGCTTCTGGCACTGCAATACGCATGGCAGCAGGTGCGGCAATATAGGAAGCACTGGCATACAGTACACCCAGTATACAGGTGCCACCGGGTGTTAAACCAAACAACCAGCCGATGTAACAACCAAACAGTCCGGCTGCTAATGGAAAAAGTATACCGAATCCAATCAGGAATGCACCTTTCTTTCTAACATCTGCCATCCGAGATGCTGCCAACAACCCCATTTCCAACAGAAAGAGCGCCAATGCACCGATGAATAAATCCATGAACAGCTTGTCCATCGGTTCGACCATTTTTGTTGCACCCGCATAGTAACCAATGAAAACACCACCAACCAGGAGATAGATACTTGAACCCGTCAGGATCTCGTGCATCAACTTACCCCATTGGGTTTTCTCACCTTTGGCGCCAGCCAAAGCCAATATCGTACCGGTCACCAATGCAGGAATTTCCAATAATGCAAGAAATAAGGGCATGTAACCTTCATAGTATTCATCAATACCATCTAGAAAAGCCAGTCCTACCGCAAAAGTTACCGCACTGACCGATCCGTAGTGAGCAGCAATAGCCCCTGAGTCTGCCTGATTGAATTTCCCCCAAAATTTCAATATCGGATACGCTACCAGCGGAACTAACGCTGCAGTAACAATCATTGCAAGCGCAGCAGGCAGTACTTCCATGATATCGTACTTAGACATCGCTACCCCGCCCTTCAGGCCGATAGCAATCAACAAATAAATACTGATACTTTTATACAAAGCTTCAGGAATTTTCAGGTCAGATCTAATCAAACCTGCTAAAAGCCCCATGATAAAAAATAATACAACTGGTTGGACAGTCGCCATACGTTACTCCCTATTTACTTGATTATATATTTATGATTTATGATCTTGGTCAATATCTTCTCTTGCACTACAGCATCCTTCAGAGTTTCATAAATTCAGAATAAAGAAACTGAATAATCTCAGAAGGCAAAAAGGACGACGTCCCAATTCTTTAACTGAGATTTTACGAAAATCAACAATCTAACTGAAGTAGGTGAAAACAAGAAATACTATTCTTTGATCTAACAACCGTGACTGAATTGCCTTTCACCAGGAAACGTTAACATAAGAAATGTGAAGAATTCGTGAAGAAAACAAAATACCGTCTGTCCAATCATTAAGGAAAAATAATATGAAAGGTTGTACCCTGTCCAGGAGTGCTGTCTACTTCTATAAGCCAGCCATAGTGATTACAGATTCGTTTAACAATAGCAAGCCCAATTCCCAGTCCCTCCCCCTGTGTAGAGCCACGGAAAAAACGCTCATAAAGTAATGGCAAATAAGCTGGCTCTATTCCAATACCAGAATCTGATATTGATAATCGTTGATGATTAAATTCAACTCGAATATAACCTTTCTTGGTATATTGCATTGCATTACGAATCAAGTTCATTAGTGCCGTATGCAATGCCTGGCGATTAACGGTCAGTACCACATCGGAGGCTATTAGCACTTCAAAAACAAGCTTCTTTTTAAAGATCTCAGCCAGTAAAGGATCTGCCGCATCATAAACACATTCCGCAACCGAAACTGTCTCTATAACTCCAAGTGCCTGTTCACGCGCAAGGAATAGTAAGGCCTGCAATTGCTCGCCCATACGAGTGGCAGCTACTTCAATCATTTTTATTCGATGACGGACTCTGACGGGCATATCGGGTGCTGCAACCAGCAATTCACAACTGGTTAGAATGGTTGTAATTGGAGTTCTTAATTCATGACTGATATTAGCGGTAAATTCCTGCTCACGTTGAAGCATGCGCTTGATACGATTTTGATAATCATCCAACGCACGCGCAAGCTGTGCAACTTCTTCATCCATATCCGGTTGTGTCAACAACCCAATCTGGGCTACATCACCAGGTGCCAGTAAATTGACTCGTTCAGCCAAATCTGTCACTTGCTTAATCAGTACCTTGGCCAGTAGATAGCCCACAACAAAGGCTATTACAACAACCATAATCCATGAGAATGCAATTAATAATCTCAGTTCCCGTAAACGCTGTTTATGCAAAGTTATTCGATAAGCAACCACAAATTTTACTTCACCAATAGATCGCACCAATACATGAAAATCTTCTTCACCATAATAGATTCTATGATAATCCGGATTTAACCCTCGCAGATATGCTGGGAGTCTAAGTTCTTCCTCCATGTTACGAATGACATAACTTTTAAGATGTGAACCAACTTGAGAAACAAAATCAGAGTGTTTCGAATAACGGCGGACAAGATGATCCATTTCCATTGCAATCACTTGTTCAATATGGGCTTCTTCTATGTTATCTGAAGCAAAATAGAGGATAATGCAAAGCGTTCCGACAGTAAAAATGCTAAATGTTGCTAGCGCTACTGCAACACGATAACGCAGGCTACGTTCAATTGGGTATGTGCGCACGAGTAGTCAAGCAATAACCCAGGCCATGGACAGTCTCAATTGGATCGTAACCACCAGCCTGTGTTAATGCTCGTCGCAAAATATGCATATGACTGCGCAGTGTATCGCTTGTTTCCTGAACATCCTCCCAAACTTCCAATTCAAGTTCTTCCCGGCTGAATACTCTACCAGGCTCACTCATCATCAGTGCTAATAAACGTATGCACTTGGGTGGAAGCTTAACAGTCTTATTTTCAAAACGGATGGAAAGTGTTTTAGGGTCAAAAGAAAGTTTGTCAAATTCCAGCTTACGATTCGCAACTTTACCAGTATGTCTTTTATGCATCGCTAACAGGCGAGCCTCGACTTCTTTTAATGCAAATGGCTTGATTAAATAATCATCTGCTCCATGTTCGAAGCCAGCCAATTTATCTTCCAGTGTATCGCGTGCTGTCAACATCAGGATCGGTGTATCAATCTGTGATTCCTGGCGCAGTTTCCGGCATAAGGTAATTCCATTCATTCCCGGCAAGCCTAAATCGAGCAAAATGACATCAAATCGCTGTGTTACAGCAAGATGAAGTCCAGCAATACCATTGGCAGCAGCATCTGCAGTATGTCCTCGTGACTCCAGAAAATCATACAGATTGGCAGCAATGGCCAGATCATCTTCAATAATCAATATATGCACAAAATTACCTACGATGATAATTCAAATTTGTTTAATTTCTTACTTAATGAAATTTGCGACTTAAGGTATGAACAGCTTCTACCAGTGCCGCTGCATTCTCGGGTGGCGTAAACTGAGAAATGCCATGACCCAGATTAAATACATGACCACTACCATTACCATAGCTGGTCAGTATCTTTTCCACTTCTGCAGTAATTACTTCGGGTGATGCAAATAATACAGAAGGATCAAGATTACCCTGTAGCGCAACTTTATCCCCTATCCGGCGACGCGCTTCACCAATATCTACTGTCCAGTCTAACCCAACTGCATCGCAACCAATGTCAGCAATAGCCTCTAACCATAAACCACCCCCTTTGGTAAAGACAATACTTGGAACTCGCATTCCATCCTGCTCACGTTTCAATCCAGTAATAATTTGCTGGATATAACGTAATGAGAATTCCTGATAGGCAGCGTGTGAAAGTGCGCCACCCCAGGTGTCAAAAATCATTGCAATCTGCGCTCCGGATTCTATCTGCGCATTAAGATAAGCAGTCACCGCACGTGCATTCACATCGAGTATATGATGCAACAATTCAGGGCGCTGATATAACATGGTTTTGATTTCACGAAATTCAGTACCACCACGACCTTCCACCATGTAGCAAGCAAGTGTAAAGGGGCTACCAGAAAAACCAATCAACGGCACTTGATTATCCAGAGCTTTACGGATTTCTGAAACGGCATCCATCACATAACGTAATTCTTTATCAGGGTCAGGAATTGTTAATGCACGGATTTCTTTTTCTTCACGTAAAGGACGTTCAAACATAGGTCCTTCCCCCTGTGAAAAATATAACCCCAGTCCCATTGCATCAGGAATCGTTAGAATATCCGAGAATAATATTGCGGCATCCAGTGGAAAACGCGCCAGTGGTTGCATCGTTACTTCGGTAGCGAAACCTGGATTTTTGCACAAGGAAAGAAAATCTCCCGCACGGGCTCGTGTTGCATTATATTCCGCCAAATATCGGCCAGCCTGACGCATTAGCCAAACAGGTGTGTATTCAACGGACTGTTTCAGTAATGCGCGCAGTAATGTATCATTTTTAAGTATTGTCATTAAAAAGCCTATATTTTATTGTTCCTGGTTCTATGTGGAATTAACTGGGTTAAAAATAGAATGCTTTAATTCAGTGCCGCAATAAAGTAAATCCGTTCGTCCTGAGCTTGTCGAAGGATGAACTGAGAAAATGGCAAAACCGGGATTCTATCCACTCTATTTCAAATAGAGCTTTGTTTTTTTCTTTTGAAAGGCTATTCCCAGCATTTAATATTACCAGTGAATAGCTGTCACGTATATTGCCATGATGTCAATCTGGCATGAGATACTAACCTATCCTATTAAAAGATGAATGCTTTCAATTAAGGATCTCTCTAAAAATCCTTTTTTCTTGCTTGTCGTTATGATAGGATGTATTAATAAGTAATACAAGCAATGATCTGAGGTATACCATGCCAAGAAATACAAGCGTGACATTAGGAGAACACTACACGCAGTTTGTTAATAGCAAAATCAAGGCTGGACGTTTTCAATCAGCCAGTGAAGCTGTGCGGGCTGGCCTTCACTTGCTAGAAGAACAGGAAATCAAGCTTGATCTTCTGAGAGAAAAGCTTGCACCTGGTGAAGCGCAGTTTGACCAAGGCGAAGGGGTAGACGGTGCAACATTCATGCAAGAACTGATAGAGTGAATGTCTAAATATACCCTATCACCGGCAGCGCAAAAAGACCTTAGACAAATACGCAGTTACTCTTTGAAAAACTTGGGTGAACAACAAACTATTATAATTAATTTAGGTTCATTCGGTAAATGCATACTTACCGGATGAATCCTATGAGCATTTATCCGTAAATAAGCGCCAGGAAATAGACCCAGCAACATCATGGCAGTCATACGGTGCCAGATCTGATAAAAAATAGTTTTGGCAATTGGTTGCAAATCAATGCATTAGGTCTACTTCGTGAAAAATCTTGCCCGCTTATGCCCGGAGGCTCAGTGAACGCAAGCCGTTCACTTAATCTGTTGATCAAATTGCCGAAACCCTTATGCGCTAGAGCTTAGCGGGTGTTTTTTCTTCAGTAAATTTTTCTGGCAAAAGAAAACCCATGAAACCCAAGTTACAGGCGAATCGCAATCGTGTTATCAACAGATTAAGTCAACGGCTTGCAGTGAACGCAAGTACGTGCTTTAAAATAAACAGAAGCAGCAGAACCGAAGTGTCTGTGCAACTGCAAAATCAGTTAAATTAAAGTTTACGGTAAATTTATTAACCGCTCCCGCAGCGCAACCATTCGTAGCGTTCTATGAAAATCCTTGTCTACAACGAGCTTAATTCCAAAACTATTCCTGGTTTCTCCAAGCTACAAAAATACTTGGAAGACGATAACTTCAAATCGGCCGACGTTAAAAAGATCGGCGATAATTTGTATCGAGCTAAGCTTAATCAACGTGATCGGTTGCTGTTCTCGATTTACCGTTATCAGGAAGAAAATTATGCGTTGATTCTGGAATTTATCAAAAACCATGCTTACCAGGACTCGCGCTTTCTACGCCAGGTTGGCAGTATTGATGAAGATAAAATCCCGACCATACTCAAGCCCGATGAAGCCAGTGAAAAACAGCTGGTTTATCTTAATCCCAGCCACACTTCATTTAATCTGCTGGATAAAATCATCTCATTTGATGACCGCCAACAGTCGATTTATGATTTGCAACCACCGTTAATTGTTATCGGTTCGGCCGGCAGCGGCAAGACGGCCTTGACGCTGGAAAAAATGAAACAAGCCGTGGGTGACGTGCTGTATGTGACCCAGTCGGCCTATCTGGTTAAAAACTCCCGTGATTTGTATTACGCTCACCATTACGATAATTCTGATCAGCAGATCGATTTTTTATCGTTTCAGGAGTTTTTGGAGAGTATTCGAGTACCGGAAGGCAGGCCTATCACCTTCCAGGCCTTCCAGCAATGGTTTAGCCGCTATCGCCAAGGCCAACTGAAAGATGCGCACAAATTGTTTGAGGAGTTTCGCGGTGTCATCACCGGACCTGTCACTGATAAAAGCTGGTTAAGCCGTGAAGATTATCTGAATCTGGGTGTCAAGGAATCAATCTTTCTGGCTGAAGAACGTGAGTTGGTGTATGACGTTTTTGAAAAATACCTGGTTTTTTTACAGAAACAGCAGCTTTATGACAGTAACATCGTCAGCCATCAGTATCTACAGCACATTCAGCCGTGTTACGATTTTGTCATTGTCGATGAAGTACAGGATTTAACCAATATTCAGCTTTATCTGATCATCAAATCGCTACGTCAGGCGCAGGATTTTATCTTGTGCGGCGATTCCAACCAGATTGTCCACCCCAACTTCTTTTCCTGGTCGAAAGTAAAAAGCCTGTTCTACCGGCAGGATGACATCCAGACATCCGACGAACTGATCCGGATTCTGAACACCAACTATCGCAATTCTCCCCAAGTCACTGATATTGCCAACAAGATTTTAAAAATCAAAACCCAGCGCTTTGGCTCCATCGACAAAGAAAGCCACTATCTGGTTGAAAGCAACGGTCACAACCAGGGTGAAGTGCTGTTTTTGCAAGACACCGCCTCTATTCGCCAGGAACTGGACAGTAAAACCAAGGCATCTACACTATTTGCGGTCATCGTTATGACGTCCGACCAAAAACCAGCCGCACAACAACATTTCAGCACCCCGCTGGTATTTACCATTCAGGAAGCCAAGGGACTGGAATATGAAAACATCATCCTCTATAACTTCTTGAGTCAGGAAGAAAGCCGCTACCGTGAAATCAGCAGAGGCGTCAGTTTGGCCGATCTGGATCAAGACATTAAATATGCCCGCGCCAAGGATAAAACCGACAAATCACTGGAAGTCTATAAATTTTATATCAATGCCCTGTACGTTGCGCTGACAAGGGCGATCAAAAACCTGTATTGGATTGAAAGCAGTCCAAAGCAGCCTTTACTGAATCTGTTGGGCTTGCGTGACGCTCAGGAAAGTCTGCAGCTTGCCAGTCAGAATTCCAGTCTTGACGCCTGGCGTCTGGAAGCGCATAAACTCGAGCTTCAAGGCAAACAGGAACAGGCCGAGCGAATTCGCAATGAAATTCTCAAACAAAAAACACCAGACTGGCAAGTCATCACCGGCTCAGCGCTGGCTGATCTAAAGCACAAAGCCATTGAAAATGCCGATAAAAACGCCAGAATGAGCTTGCTCGAGTACGCTTTAGTCTATGAAGATCGAGACATCATCAATAACCTACAGAAAGCCGGATTCAAAGCCGCCCAACACCCTGAAAAAAGCCTGCAGATGCTGCAACAGAAGCACTACAGCGCCTATAGCTTTAAAAAACCCGATGCCGTCCTCAGACAGATTGATCAATATGGCCCGGATTTTCGCAATATCTTTAATCAAACGCCGTTAATGGTAGCCGCCTGGATAGGTAATACCGAAGTAATCAAGGCGCTGGTTGATCTAGGCGCTGATACTGAAAAAGTTGACGGCAACGGTTTAACCGCTTTTCAAATCGCTCTGGCGCAAACAGCTCGCAGCGAAAGCTACGCAAAAAAGAAGCTGTCCGATATATACGAACAACTCGAACCCACCAGCATGAGCATTCAGGCCGATGGTCGTCTGATCAAGCTCGACCAGCACACGATGGAGTTCTTCATGCTCAATCTGATGATCGCATTGTCTTACCGCGTGATACCGAAAAAAACGACCTACCGGCTTGCGGGTTTTTCCAGCCAGGATTTTATCGATGCGGTGCAGCACATTCCCTATGGCATTTTACCTGAACGACGCAAACAAAGAGCTTATCTGTCCAGTATTCTGGCGAAGAACGAAATCAACAAAGACGACAAATATAACCGCAAATTGTTTTATCGCGTAATGCGTGGTGCTTATGTTTTCAATCCTGGCCTGGCGCTCAAAGTGGATGATGAGTGGATCAATATCTATGATTTACTGCCCCGTCATTGCCAACGTAATACGCACTGAGACGGCGGGAACGTCATGGAACGCGCTGATGGTGTGGTTTTTGGCTGCTTATCTGAACACCAGCCAGACACTGGGCATGTCTGCCATGCAGCTCCAGAGACAGCTTGGAGATGGTATCGTCTGTATGCAAGCGTGACTGGTTAGTACCCTTACCGCATCATTCCCGCGGATTCTTAGCGTGAATCCATTGCTGGTGCTGAAATTCCCTACTAAAAAACTGCATTAGTGGCGTACTGTTGGGTTTTGGATTCCTGCTAAAAGCTTGCAGGAATGACGGTGATGATAGGGTATGGCGGATGGACGGTGTCGTATGTATGCAAGTGTGACTGGGTAGCATACAAAGTTCCAGAGACAGCTTGGACTTTCGCGCTACGAGACTGCCTTCCAGATATTCCACAAGATCCGTGCTTTTATGACGGTTGGATTGATCTTGTGAAGCCAAACATGCGCCATCAATGTTGGGCTACGAGATGGCGCTAATTCGTTCATGTTACTTATTCACGACTCCTAAGGCTTGATGCCTTATAGATCAATGCCATATCTCTAACTTTAGGAGTAAAATTAACTCCTGAACTTTAGTAACTAAAATTTATACCCTCGATGCAGTGCTACGATACCTGCTGTCAAATTAAAATATTCCACTCGCTCAAAGCCAACTTGTTCCATCAGTTCCTTTAATTCATCCTGGGCAGGGTGCATGCGGATGGATTCAGCCAGATACCGATAACTTTCAGCATCGTTGGCAATCATTTTTCCCATGGTGGGAAGTAACTTGAATGAGTAAGCATCGTAAGCAGGTTGCAGTGGCTTCCAGACTTTGGAAAACTCCAGAACGATGACGTTTCCACCCGGCTTAATGACGCGCAGCATTTCTTTCAGTGCAATATCCTTATGTGTCATATTTCTGAGACCAAATGCCACGCTGACGCAATTAAAATAATTGTCGGGAAAGGGTAATTTTTCAGCGTCGCATTGTGCGACCGGGGTAGGCGTACCTTCATCAATCAGGCGGTCGCGACCGATTGAGAGCATGGAGTTATTGATGTCTGTCAACCAGACTTCACCCGGCTTGCCCACTTTTTGTAAAAACAGAGCGCTTAAATCACCCGTGCCGCCTGCAATATCCAGCACCTTGTCGCCATTTTTAACGCCGCTGGTTTCAATGGCAAAACGTTTCCATAAACGATGCAAACCTACAGACATCAGGTCATTCATCAGATTGTAGCGTTGCGCAACTGAATGAAAGACCTCTGCAACTTTGCCGGCTTTTTCATCTTCAGAAACGGTATTAAAGCCAAAATGGGTGGTTTTAGTCATGATAGTTAATAATTTAAGTTGGAGATGGCTTTTAGGTGATCGTCGACAGGTTTATTTCCATTGGGATTCAAGCAAATATCCCGCAATTTATTGGCAGGATTGATTCGTTGTCTGCGTTCTGATGACTGGTTCCCTGCTTGCACCAGCCTCCTCCAAACGTTGCAGATAATGTTGCCACATTTTATCCTGATTGAGGCCATAGTTATACAGTAAATCCCATGAATAAAGTCCTGTATTATGGCCATCAGTAAAATTGAGTTGTATGGCATAATTTCCAACAGGCTCGATGTTTTTTATATTGACCAGTTTCTTGCCTGTTTGCAGTACTTCCTGCCCTGGGCCATGGCCAGAAACTTCGGCTGAAGGCGAGTGGACGCGTAAAAATTCACAGGAGAATTGGAAAATTTTTCCATCCGCGAAAGAAACATCCAATATTCTGGATTTCTGGTGTAATTTGATCTCTGTGGGACGAGGTGTTTCTTTGGTTAAACCGGCCATGTTATGTTATTAAGTGCAAATTGGTAAAGAGTAATAGATAAACCCATTGATAGCAAACTGTACAGAAAAATTTGATCAATACAGGAATTCACTCATGGCTGCAAAAATACTGATCGTGGAAGATGAGGCTGCTATACAGGAATTGATTATTTATAATTTACAACAAGCCGGTTATGAAACAGTTTGTGCAGATAATGCAGAGAAAGCGATGGCCATTATCAATGAAGTGTTGCCTGCTTTGATATTGCTGGACTGGATGTTACCCGGAATGAGTGGTGTTGAGTTTGCACGAGTTTTACGGCGGGAAGATCGCACACGCTTAATCCCCATTATCATGCTGACTGCACGTACTCAGGAGAGTGATAAAGTAACAGGTCTGGAAATGGGTGCGGATGATTATATGACCAAGCCTTTTTCGCCGCGTGAGCTGATAGCCCGTATCAATGCCATTCTGCGCAGACTCATTCCGGAAGCTACTGACGAAGTGATTGAAATTGATGAGTTACGACTTGATCCGGTCAATCATCGAGTCACTGCCGGGAATAACGAAATTGAATTAGGGCCTACTGAATATCGTTTGTTACATTTTATGATGACGCATAAAGAACGTGTTTATACGCGAAGCCAATTACTGGATCGGGTATGGGGCGATCATGTGTTTGTCGAAGAACGTACTGTTGATGTACATATTCGCCGATTGCGTAAAGCGTTACAATTGGCAGGCAAAGATGAATTGATACAGACCGTCAGGGGCGCCGGTTATCGGTTCTCGGCTGTCGCTGTACCATCCACAAAAGATTCCAATACGGAAATCTGACACAATAAGAAACATTCCGGATAGTGACAGAGTTTATGAATTTGATTGGCCTCACCTGTAATGTTTATCCAGATAACTATCTGCCTATCGAACCAGCAAATTCTCGAAACTATTTCAGTCAGCCCTTTCCAGGGTCAATATCTTTTTTCAGGATTATTTAAGTGTCTGATATCTGGCAGCGTTCCTTTTACATCATTCTTATTATCTGTATCACAGCGGTGTTATGGATGATTTTTGGTGCTGTTCATGCACTGATTTTTTGCAGCGGTGCTCTGTTATGGATGGTGTTTCATCATGTGCGTCATATAGTGGCATTGGAACGCTGGTTACAGGTTTCTGATCATACACCCGCCAGTATCCCGGCCGGTTCCGGGGCATGGGATGATGTGTTTGCCCATTTGGCGCGATATGTACGCCAACATAGTCAGAGCCAGGAGTTACTGAGTCTTGCATTGGAGCGGATGCGAAGGGTTACTTCAGCCATGCCCGATGGTATTGTCATTCTGGATGAATCCAATCGGATTGAATGGTGTAATCCTGTTGCAGAACAACACTTAGGCATTAACCTGTCATTGGATGCCGGTCAGCAAATCACGTATCTGGTCAGGCAAATATCTTTTGTTGAATATCTGGCGGCACGTAAATACAGCAATCCTTTGATCCTCAAACAAATGCGTCAACAGAGTTTGATTGTTTCGTTGCAGTTAGTGCCTTATGGTTATAAACAAAAGCTTTTAATCAGTCGTGATATTACGCGATTTGAAAAGGTCGAAACCATGCGGCGAGACTTTATTGCCAATGTTTCTCATGAATTGCGCACACCTCTCACGGTCATTGGTGGCTTTCTTGAAACATTATCAGCCGATGGGAATGTGAATGCTGATTTCAATAAACGCGCCCTGGCATTAATGTCTGAACAAACCACGCGCATGCAACGACTGGTTGAAGATTTGCTGATTCTGTCGCGACTGGAAAATGAGCAAAATAAAGTGAATGAGAAAACTGTTGATGTGGTCAGTTTGTTGCATGGTATTCAACAGGATGCGGAATCCCTCAGTGCCGGACGTCATCACATCAAATTGAATATTGCGACCCAAGACCAGTTATTGGGGAGCGAAGAAGAATTGCGCAGTGCTTTTGCTAATTTGATCAGCAATGCGATTCGCTATACCCCCGATGAAGGTGAAATCAATATTAACTGGGAGACCCAGGACGGTCGGGGGCTGTTTTTTGTGCAGGATAGCGGAATCGGTATTGAACCGGAACATATTCCCCGTTTGACGGAACGTTTTTATCGTGTGGATAGCAGTCGTTCACGAGAGACCGGTGGAACAGGGCTCGGACTTGCCATTGTCAAACATGTCTTGAACCGGCATCAGGCGCGTCTGGAGATTATCAGTCGAGCAGGCAAAGGGAGTCGGTTTAATATATGGTTTCCTGCCAAGCGGTTGATTCCAGGAAATAAGTGATCGTTTGTAATTAGAGCCTCTTCAGTTAATGCTCTTGCCGTCTTGCCTGTAATTTGTGTGATCGTTCATGCAATAAGGAGTCCAGAGAAAATTGTTCTTTCTACTCCCCGCCTTAACCCAAGTTTAACATCCACCTAAAAACATTAATTATAATCAAACGATTGCGGTAATACAGTTTTTTGTTGTGCAAAAATATCTTGCAATTAATTGATTTTAAAAGTAGAAAAAGGCATGTCAAACTTGGGTTAAACAAGGCTCATTGGAGGGAGGTTAAATTCGTAGGGATGCCTCAGGCATTGATCCCATTTTCTATTCAGAGGCTTACGAAGAAATACCTGGCTTTTTGTGAGTGCGGATTACAGAAACCGTTAAATCATAAGCGTTTGAAGCGTTCTGTGGGTTGATCAAGCCAGTGGATCAGCCCCTGGGTATTCAGTGTGATATCCGAACGCAGTAGATTAGTCATCTCTGCTTGTGGTAATTGGCAGCCATGTTCTAATAATCGTTGTAACAGTAACGTTTCCAGTGCTTCTGAAATAATTGATTGTCTATCTGCTTCATTGGCTTTGGCTCGTTGTGCAATTTCTACGTGAGCATCAATCAGGCTGTGCATCGATTCGGCATGGTGTGGTAAGTTGCCAATACGGCTATAGTGTGTGAGATAAGCATAGTGTGGTTCATAGCGCATGATGCGATTTAGCGAGGCATGAGCTGCATCAGGGTCAAATTGTACGGGTGTGGTGGTAGGGAATACAAATTCCAGACCATTGACATCAAATTCCCGGTACGAAACGCCAAAAGTATCGCCCGTAAAAAAAGACTGACTTCGTTCATCATAGATGCAATTATGGTGGCGTGCATGACCGGGAGTGTCGAGGAATAACAACGATCGACCATTAAGATCAATGCGGCTTTCATCGGGGGCTTCAATAATTCTATTGGTATCAATGGGATAAATATCGCCATACACGCGTTTAAATTCCGCTTCTCCATAAACGCCCATTGCTCCAGCGATAAGTCGCACAGGATTTGCCATATGACTGGCACCGCGCGGATGAACGACTAGCTTTGCATTGGGGAAATGGCGCATGCATTCGCTTGCACCTCCTGCATGATCAAGATGTATATGAGTCAGTATGACGTAAGCGACATTTTCAACTACAATATTTTTTTGCTGGAGTGATTCAATGACACCAGGGATAGAAAAAGATGTGCCGGTATCAATCAGCGCGGCCATATCCTTTTCAACGATCAGGTGAATAGCCGCCCGTTTGGGGCGATGAAATTGTGCATCAATGGCACTGATCCCGTGTTCATAATCTGTAACGAGTGGAAATGTCATATTTCTCCAGTTTTATTCACAAACTTTTAGTTACTGTTCTGATAACTAGATCTAGTTAGGAGGATATTTTAATTGTTCCAGAATGGCCGGATTCTCCAAAGTGGAAATATCCTGGGTTATTTCTTCACCTTTTGCAAGTGCGCGTAGTAAGCGGCGCATAATTTTACCCGATCGAGTCTTCGGTAGATTTTCACCAAAGCGAATTTCTTCAGGCTTGGCAATCGGGCCAATTTCTTTTGCCACCCATTCACGCAATTCATTAGTAATTCGGATAACTTCTTCACCTTGCGGATATTGACCCTTTAATACCACAAAGGCTATAACAGCCTCACCTTTAATTTCATGCGGCTTGCCGACAACAGCAGCTTCTGCGACCAATGGGTTAGCTACCAAGGCTGATTCAATTTCCATAGTCCCTAAACGGTGCCCAGAAACATTCAGAACATCATCAATGCGTCCCATAATCCAGAAATAACCATCATTGTCACGGTAGGCAGAATCGCCTGCCAGGTAATATTTTCCATTGCCAATATCTTCCGGAAAATAAGCTTTCTTGAAACGTTCTGGATCACCCCAGATTGTGCGGATTTGTGAAGGAAAAGGCTTTTTGATCACCAGAAAGCCTCCTTTTCCATTTTCCACATCCTGACCTTTTTCATCCACTATGGCTGCAATAATTCCCGGTAACGGAAAAGTACATGAACCGGGTTTGAGTGGAACCGCGCCCGGCATCGGTGCGATCATATGACAGCCCGTTTCAGTTTGCCACCAGGTATCTACAATGGGACAACGCGATTGGCCAACTTTTTCATAAAACCACATCCAGGCCTCAGGGTTAATTGGCTCGCCCACTGAGCCCAATAATCTTAGTGAGGATAGATCGTATTGACCGGGTAAATCTGCTCCCAGTTTGATCAATGAACGAATTGCAGTCGGCGCTGTATAAAATGTGGTTACTCTATGTTTTTGGATGATTTCCCAGAAACGTCCAGCATTCGGGTAAGTAGGGATTCCTTCAAAAATTACCTGAGTAGCACCCATGGCAAGAGGACCGTAGGTGACGTAACTGTGGCCAGTAATCCAGCCAACATCCGCAGTACACCAGAATACATCCGAGGGTTTGTAATCAAAAATCCATTGCATACTAACCTTGGTACCCAGCAAATAGCCTGCACTGGAATGTTGAACTCCCTTAGGTTTACCCGTTGATCCGGAGGTATAAAGTGTAAACAATGGATGTTCAGCATTGACCCATTCTGGTTCACAATGTGTACTGACACCTTGGGTAATTTCATGCCACCAGATATCGCGTGCCGGATTAAAAGGCACTTCTGAACTAGTACGTTTATAAACCACAACAGATTTTATGGATGTAACGTCACCTATATTAATGGCTTCATCAACAGTTGCCTTGAGCGGATTATGTTTACCGCCGCGAACCTGTTCATCCGCCGTGATGATCGCTATAGCCCCGGCATCTATTATGCGCTCATACAAACTTTTGGCAGAAAAGCCTCCAAATACAACCGAGTGAATTGCACCAATGCGAGCACAGGCTTGCATGGCTATAACAGCTTCAATGCGCATCGGCATATAAATAATGACACAATCACCTTTTTTAATGTTTTGTAATTTCAGTGCATTGGCGAGCTGGCAAACACGCTGATGGAGATCGCGATAGGTCGATTGTATAACTTCTCCATCATCTGACTCAAAAATAATAGCTACTTTGTCCCCTTGTGTTGCCAAGTGTCGATCAAGACAGTTATACGAAACATTTAATTCGCCATCACTGAACCAATGATAGAAAGGGGGGGTCTGATCATCCAGTATTTGCGTAAAAGGTTTATGCCAAAGAATCTGCTCTTTAGCCTGTTTTGCCCAAAAACCCTGATAATCCAGTTCTGCCTCAGCACACAAAGCTTGATATACTTGAATACTGGGTATATTTGCCTTTCTGGTGAACTCGTCATTAGGCGGGAACACACGGATTTCGTTTAAAATTGATTCAATGGTTGACATAATATTTCTCCGGTATTTCGTTTGTTCAGTAAGCTTGGGAGGATTGTATCACTGGCATTATGCGTAATTTGTACTTCTTATTTTTGGGCATACTATTTTGTGAACAGATAATCAGCAAAATAGTATGAAATGAATGATGAGAAAGTGTTAACCCGGATATTTCATGAATTCGCACGATGATCGCGCAGGATATTGGTTTCACAAGGGATTTTTCGAAGAAGCGGTGTAGTTATTCATACACTCGACTGAGGATTCCTTGTGGAATCAAGAGGCAAGTGAGAGCGTGTGCAATTCATGAAATTTCCGGATTAATACTCGCTAAGGTATTACATTTAACGAAGTTTATGTTTCATATTTTATAAATTTTTGTTAAACTACGCCAATAGATTCGATGGGCTTTTTCAGCCCATTTTTTATTTGTGGCGGGGCTATGACACTGGAAGAATTGTTGGAATCAACTCTGGAAGGAATGGGTTATGAGTTAGTTGAAGTTGAACAATTAGCACGCAGCAAATTATTAAGAATATTTGTGGATAAAGCAGGTGGTATCCGTATTGATGATTGTGTAGCAATCAGTAATCATTTGAGCCGACTGTTGGTAGTTGAAAATATTGACTATGGCCGGCTGGAAGTTTCTTCGCCCGGGCTAGACAGGCCCTTGCGGAAAGAGGCTGATTTTCTCCGTTTTAAAGGAGAAACGATTAAATTGAAATTGCGAGTTCCTGTACAGGGACAAAGAAATTTTGTGGGAGTTTTGCGGGAAGTAAATGATGGGATAATAAAACTTGAAGTCGAAGAAAAATTGTTAGACCTTGAATTGAGTAACGTTGGAAAAGCCCGTTTGGTTCCAAAATTGTAGGTATATAAAAATTTGGCTGGAGGACTATGAGCCGCGAAATTTTACTGTTGGTTGATGCACTGGCACGTGAAAAATCTGTTGAAAAAGAAATTGTTTTCACAGCATTGGAGCTTGCATTGGCATCTGCCACAAAGAAACGGTTTCAAGAGGATATTGAAGCACGTGTTTCTATAGATAGAGCAACCGGAGATTATCAATCTTTTCGCCGGCGGCTGGTGGTAGAGGATGGTACTGTAGAAGATCCTGCTCGCCAGATTTCTTTGAGTGATGCTACAAAAATTGATGCTGATATTCAATCAGGCAATTATAGTGAAGAACCACTGGAACCGATCGAATTCGGGCGTATTGGTGCACAAGCGGCGAAACAAGTAATATTCCAGAAAATACGTGATGCAGAACGTGAGCAAATACTAAACAATTTTCTAGAAAGAGAAGATTATTTGGTTACCGGCACAATAAAACGTATGGAACGCGGCAATGCCCTCATTGAATCTGGAAAAATTGAAGCCGAACTGCCACGTGACCAGATGATCCCTAGAGAAAACCTGCGCGTGGGTGATCGAGTCCGCGCTTATTTATATAAAGTTGATCGCGTTGCCAGAGGACCGCAATTAAAACTTTCACGCATTTCACCTGAATTTCTAATGAAGTTATTTGAACTGGAAGTGCCTGAGATTGAAGAGGGTCTGCTGGAAATTAAGGTAGCAGCACGAGATCCTGGTTCACGCGCTAAAATTGCAGTTAAATCAAATGATCCGCGTGTTGATCCAATTGGCACCTGCGTGGGTATGCGTGGCTCCAGAGTGCAGGCTGTTATTAGTGAGCTGGCTGGAGAACGTGTTGATATTATCTTGTGGTCAGATGACCCTGCGACTTTTATTATTAATGCATTGGCACCTGCAGAAATCAGCAGTATTATGGTCGATGAAGAAAAGCATAGTATGGACATCGTGGCAGATGATGATAACCTTGCACAAGCGATAGGTCGTGGTGGACAGAATGTGCGGCTTGCCTCAGAGTTGACTGGCTGGGAACTTAACATCATGACGGTGGAAGAATCCAACACCAAACATGAAGAAGAAACATCATTAATCTGCCAACTTTTTATGCAAAAACTGGATGTTGATGAAGAGATAGCAGAGATACTTGTACAAGAAGGTTTTGTTACACTGGAAGAAGTAGCTTATGTTCCGATCAATGAAATGTTGGAAATTGAATCACTAGATGAAGAAACTATCAATGAAATACGTAATCGTGCGCGTAATGTGTTATTAACGGATGCCATTGCTAATGAGGAAAAAGTTGAGCATGTGGCTGAAGATTTGCTCTTATTAGAAGGAATGGATATCAATATAGCCCGAGAACTGGCATCAAGAGGTATTAATACGCAAGCTGATCTGGCTGATTTGGCTGCGGATGATTTGGTTGAGATGACAGGTATAGATATTGAACGTGCAAATCAGCTCATTATCAAAGCACGTGAACCATGGTTTACTTGATTTAAGTAATCGATTAATAATAAAGTAGTCGGGTTATTTATTTTAACGAGAACTTGCTTGTAGTTTTGATTGTTGAAGGGTTATAAATGGCTCAAATGAGTGTGGAACAATTTGCTAATGAACTGGGCTTGTTGCCAGCAGTCTTGCTGGAGCAGCTCAAAGCTGCTGGCGTAAAAAAAATGTTGGCAGAAGACAGTTTGACAGAGCAAGATAAAGATCAGCTGCTTGATTATCTTAGAAGAACTCACGGAGCCACAGAGACAAAAAGTAATGTTACTTTAACTCGCCGTCAAACTTCTGAGATCCGAAAATCTGACAGTACTGGTCGAGCACGAACCATCCAGGTAGAAGTTAGGAAAAGACGCGTACTAACAAAGCCAGCCGTACCTGGAGATTCTGAGCCTGCCTCGGTCGCAATCAAATCACCCGACGCAATTAGCCAGCCGGTTAAAGAATCTGTAATTGATGCGGAACAATTAGCATTACGTAATGAAGAAGCAAGAAAACAAGCAGAGTTAATTGCGCGCCAAACTGAGGAAATTATACAAAAGAGATCGCGTAAAAAGACTGAGATAATTGAAGACATAAAGAAAAAAGACGAAGAACCGGGGGGAGTTGCTGATGAAGCATCGTTATTGATTAAACCGGCACCTGCAGAACCAGAAGATGATGTTCAGTCAGCGGTCGCTAAGACAATTGAGCTTGAACAACAGAATCAATCTCAATTACATCCCCACCCGGCTGAAGGAACACTGCATAAGCCTGTGGTAAAACCTGAAGAAAAAGCAGAGAAGAAAAAGAAACCAGCCAAGCAACAAGTTGTCTGGAAAGATGAAAATGCAAAGAAACGAAGTGTTAAAACCCGTGGTGATCTTTCCAGTGGTCAGGGTTGGCGTACACGTAGAGATAAGCATAGTAAGCCAGCACATGCAGAGGATCAGAATGTTCATAGTTTTTCTGCACCGACAGAGCCTATCGTACGTGAAATCACGATACCTGAAACAATTTCTGTGAGTGCCCTTGCTCAAAAAATGTCGGTTAAAGCGGCTGATGTCATTAAGGTGCTGATGAAAATGGGCAGCATGGTGACAATCAACCAAATGCTGGATCAAGAAACAGCCATGATTATTGTTGAAGAAATGGGGCATATTGCAAAATATGCTGAAATGGAAAGTCCTGAGAATTTCCTTGCAGATAGCGAGACATCTGTCACTAAGGCAGAATTGGTTCCACGTGCGCCAGTGGTTACTGTGATGGGGCATGTTGATCATGGCAAGACTTCTTTACTGGATTACATTCGTCGTACTCGGGTAGCTGGAGGCGAAGCAGGTGGTATAACACAACATATTGGTGCTTATCATGTGGAAACTGACCATGGCATGATAACCTTTCTGGATACTCCGGGACACGAAGCATTTACTGCAATGCGCGCGCGCGGTACAAAAATTACCGATATTGTCATTCTAGTCGTTGCTGCGGATGATGGTGTTATGCCTCAAACTATTGAAGCAGTTCATCATGCAAAAGCGGCAAAAATTCCGATCATCGTCGCAGTGAATAAAATGGATAAGCCAGAAGCAAATGTTGAGCGAGTCAGACATGAACTGGTTGCACATGAGGTGGTTCCGGAAGATTGGGGGGGTGATACGATGTTTGTTGAAGTATCAGCTAAAACTGGTCAAGGTGTAGATGCACTTCTGGAAAGTATATTACTGCAAGCTGAAGTATTGGAATTGAAAGCCCCCGTAGAAACTCCCGCGAAAGGTGTTGTGATTGAATCACGTTTGGATAAAGGTCGTGGTCCGGTAGCAACTGTTCTGGTGCAATCAGGAACTTTAAAACGTGGAGATGTCTTGCTGGCTGGCGCGGTTTTTGGCAAGGTACGAGCCATGAATGATGAAAATGGTAATCCTATAAAAAAGGCAGGAACATCCATTCCGGTTGAAATTCAAGGTTTATCTGAAGTGCCAGAAGCGGGTGAGATTGTTTTTGTGCTGGATGATGAACGGAAAGCGCGAGAAATTGCTCTATTCCGGCAAGGTAAATATCGTGATGTAAAACTTGCTAAACAACAAGCTGCAAAACTTGAAAATGTCTTCGATCAGCAATCCGATGTCAAGATTCTTACCTTGATTATTAAGGCAGATGTTCAAGGTTCATGTGAAGCATTGGCTTATGCATTGCACAAACTTTCAACGGATGAAGTAAAAGTAAATGTTATTCACAGTGGGGTTGGTGCCATTATTGAGTCAGATATTAACTTGTCATTGGCATCAAAGGCTGTTGTTATCGGTTTTAATGTACGCGCAGATGCAAGTGCACGCAAATTAATCGCTTCTAGCGGAGTCGATGTTCGTTACTACAACATCATTTATGAAGCGGTTGACGAGATTAAAGCAGCACTTTCCGGAATGATGTCGCCAGATCGTAAAGAAAACATACTGGGGTTGGTTGATATTCGTGAGATTTATCGCATTCCTAAGATAGGCACAGTGGCTGGGTGCTATGTATCAGATGGCATAATTAAAAAGAATTCATTGGTAAGATTGTTACGAGATGGCTTGGTAATACACAGCTGTGAACTGGATTCACTGAAGCGCTTTAAAGATGATGCTAGGGAAGTTAGAGAAGGATTTGAATGTGGCTTATCCTTAAAAAACTTTAATGATATTCAGGTGGGTGACCAATTGGAAGTTTATGAAGTTATTGAAACAGCACGGTCTTTATAGTCAATGCTTTAATCAGCACAGCCCATATGCCCAAAGACTTCTCCCGCACACTACGTGTTGCTGACCAAATACAGCGTGAGTTAGCAGACCTGATACAGCACGAAATCAAAGATCCCCGTGTAGGGCAAATTACAATTACTGCTGTTGAAGTGACTCGTGATTATAGTCATGCCAAAGTTTTCTACACCACACTGGGAAGTAAAGAAGAAAATTTTTTGGTGGAAAAGGGCTTGGAGCATGCTAAAGGTTTTTTGCGCTCAAACTTATCTCATAGAATGAAATTAAGAATTATTCCACAATTACATTTTATCTATGATGAATCAGTCGAACGTGGCGTTCGACTGTCAAAATTGATAGACGAAGCGGTGGCCCAAGAGAAAACTACCCATCCAGCAGATTCAGACATCTAAAGCAAATGCATGCATGTTGCACGCTAAAATCTCACCAAACAATCCGATTAAACCCATTAAACGTAATATTAGCGGTGTTCTTTTATTGGATAAGCCATACGGCATCTCATCCAACAAAGCAATACAGATCGTAAAGCGAGTTTTTTCTGCTGCCAAATGTGGCCATACTGGTACACTGGATCCTATGGCGACCGGATTACTTCCTGTCTGCTTTGGAGAAGCTACCAAATTTTCATCTGTCTTATTAAGCGCTAACAAGACCTATGAAGCGACATTAAGGCTTGGTTTTATGAGTACAACAGGAGACGCAGAAGGGGAAATTAGTCAGTTCACAACAATTTTTGAAAATCCAACCTTGTCACAGTGTGAGCATGTGCTTAAGCGTTTTGTAGGTAAAATCATGCAAATACCGCCCATGTACAGCGCGCTTAAGCATCAAGGGAAGCCTCTCTATCTTTACGCAAGAAAGGGCGAAACCATTGAACGCCAGGCGCGTGAGATTTTCATTCATGACGTACAAATTAAATCGCTGATAGAAAATGAGCTGCAGTTAACTATCCAATGTGGAACAGGCACCTATGTCCGCACACTGGCTGAAGATATTGGCATAGCTTTGGGGTGTGGTGGTGCGTATCTGGTTAAGTTATGTCGCACTGTTATTGATCGCTTTGATTTGTCTCAAGCACAAACTTTGTTGGCACTTGAAGAGATGGATGCGACTAAGCGGGATTGTTGTTTACAGCCGATAGATTGTTTATTACAAGAATTTCCAGCAGTAACTCTGGATGATCTGGCAGCATTGCATATGCTGCAGGGACGTCTTGTATTAAGTCAGTCTGATATCAGCAGTATGCTGGAAGGCGATATAGTGCGTTTATATAATCATCAGCAACAATTTTTAGGACTCGGTGAAATTACAATCGAGCAAAAGATAGCGGCAAAACGATTGCTGGCTAATTCACACTTGCCTGGAACTGTTACGTAATGGATGCTTTTGATGCATATTAATCAACAAGGTTACTTTGACAGCAGCAATTTCTCACACTTTCCTTTCGTTTATTGTATTATGCAACAGTCTCAAACACTATTACTATTCAAAGAAACCAATTTTGATTTAATTTTCTCTGATAGAGAATATCTATCAAATACATAAAGTTTTTTGCAATAGCAGGATTTTCAGGAGAAAAAATAATATGCTTATACGAAAATTATTGGATCAATGTTATCCATCAGAAATAGAATCTGTGAATAGTCGCCGCCGTTTTTTGAAGACAGGATTGAACGCTTGTACCTTACTTGCATTGCCAATGGTTGCATCATCTGCCCATGCAATCATGATGCAACCTGTTGAGAAAAAATTGAGTTTTCTTAATTTGCATACTGGCGAACGGATTCAGTCGGTTTACTGGGCTAATGGTCAATATATACCCGAAGCACTACAAGCTATCAGTACCGTACTGCGCGATCATCGTACAGGTGATCTTTATTCGATGGATACGGACTTGTTTGACATGCTGCATCTGTTAAAAACAAAACTGGATTCAAAACAGGAATTCCATGTTATCTCCGCATACCGTTCTCCTGCGTCCAACGAAATGCTTGCTGCCCGCAGTAATGGCGTAGCAACAACCAGTCTGCATACATACGGAAAAGCGATCGACATCCGCTTGCCAAGACATAAATTATCAGATCTGCGCACTGTTGCCATGTCATTGCAAGCAGGTGGTGTCGGTTATTATCCATCCTCCGATTTTGTGCACCTCGATACGGGTCGTATCCGCTTCTGGGGTGGATAACTAATGCTTGGTATCGTGTCCTAATCAGTCTATGCCATATTGTTCACGATAACGTTCTATCGCACGCAAATGATGCACAAGCTCATTTCTATCTTGTAAATATTCAATCAGATCATTTAGATCAATAATAGAAGTCACAGAAATATGATGCGTTTTATTTACTTCTTGTACCGCAGATAGCTGCCCGCTGCCACGCTCCATTCGATCCAGCGCAATGACAACACCGCAAGGCAATGCACCCGATGCATGAATCAGTTCAACAGATTCACGGACTGAAGTGCCTGCAGAAATCACGTCATCGACAATCAGCACCTGTCCAGTTAGCGGAGCCCCCACCAGCACGCCCCCTTCCCCATGATCTTTAGCTTCTTTGCGGTTAAAACAAAAAGGATAGTTATGGCCCATTTCTGCCAGAGCGATAGCAATCGTACTGACCAGAGGAATACCCTTATAGGCAGGACCAAATAGCATATCAAACGGAAGCTGAGCAGCAATAATCGCTTTCGCGTAAAATTGCCCCAGCTTACGCAGCGAATCCCCATCGTTAAATAAGCCTGCATTAAAAAAATAAGGGGACATGCGCCCTGCTTTGGTTTTAACTTTACCGAAGCATAGAACATTGCGGTCAATAGCGAACTTGATAAATGCTTGCCGAAGATCGGACATAAATTTAATCAACCCATAAATATAGACATGCAAATTATAACGCTTAACCTTAATGGCGTACGTGCTGCGGCAAAAAAAGGCTTTTTTGAATGGCTGTCAGCACAATCGGCTGATATTGTATGTGTGCAGGAATTAAAAGCCCAATTATCTGATCTTTCTGGCGATATGCTGTCGCCCGATAGCTATCATGGCCACTTTCACTGCGCCTCCAGGAAAGGCTATAGTGGTGTCGGTATTTATTGCCGCAACAAACCCGACAAAGTCATTGAAGGCATTGGTATCGCAGAAATCGATGAGGAGGGTCGTTTTATTCAGGCGGATTTTGGTAATTTAAGCATCATTTCAATCTATCTTCCGTCCGGATCCAGTGGCGATCACCGGCAAGCATCCAAATTCTTTTTTATGGAAAAATTCTTCCCTATCCTGAAAACATTGATGGCCAGTGGCCGGGAAATTATTTTGTGCGGTGACTGGAATATCGCGCATAAGGAAATTGACCTGAGAAACTGGCGCGCCAATCAGAAACACTCCGGCTTCTTACCCGAAGAGCGAGTCTGGTTAACCCATGTTTTTGACGAAATTGGCTTTGTCGATGTGTTTCGACTGCTTAATCCTGAACCTGATCAATACACCTGGTGGTCAAATCGTGGACAAGCCTGGACCAAAAACGTGGGTTGGCGTATCGATTATCAGATTGCCACACCAGAAATTGCGCATAAAGTACGCAGTGTTTCAATTTATAAAACTGAGCGTTTCTCAGATCATGCACCGTTAATGATCGACTACGATCATCATCTATGAAATCCACAGGATTTTCCAGTTGGTTACAGGCACTACGTATCTATATCCATCCACGTGTACTGGGCATGCTATCACTGGGATTTTCCGCTGGCCTTCCCCTGCTCCTGATACTGGGCACGCTCTCATTCTGGCTGCGCGAAGCGGGAATAGACCGCACGACGATTGGCCATCTCAGCTGGATTGGCTTGGCGTATAGTTTTAAATGGCTCTGGTCTCCGTTAGTAGACCGCTTATCCCTGCCTCTTTTGACTCACCTCCTGGGTCGACGCCGCGCATGGCTGTTACTATCACAAATCATCATTACTCTTGCATTGGTGGGCATGGCCAGCACTGACCCCCTTGTGAATTTGACACAGTTGGTATTTTTCGCGCTTGCGGTGGCTTTTGCTTCCGCCACACAAGATATTGCACTAGATGCCTATCGTATTGAAGCTGTTGCTGTCGAGCTGCAAGGTGCCATGGCCGCCACTTATCAAGCAGGTTATCGTGTTGCCATGATCATGGCATCAGCGGGTGTTCTGTGGATAGCTGCGGCGGTTGATCCATCTGCAACCACCTATGACCACTCACCCTGGCGCTTCGCTTATCTGGTTATGGCTGCCAGTATGGCTGTCGGCATTATCACAACCCTGATCATTCGTGAACCAGATGTTCCGTACAGTCAATTAATTTCAGAAAACGAAAAAATTGCACAGCACACAATGGCAAAGTGGAATCTTAATCCACGCATCTCCAGAATTCTGGTATGGCTGTACAGCGCATTAATAGCGCCTTTTAGAGACTTTATTGTGCGTCATGGACGACAAGCATTGCTGATCTTGTCCTTGATTGCAATCTATCGCATTTCAGATATTGTCATGGGCGTAATGAGCAACCCATTCTACGTTGACATGGGTTATAGCAAAGATGAGGTCGCTACTATTTCAAAAGTGTATGGTGTTATTATGACGATTGCAGGTGCTGTTATTGGAGGCGTACTTACCGTAAAAATTGGCATTATGCGTACCCTGTTTTTAGGTGCGGTACTATCTGCTGCGACTAACCTGTTGTTTGTCTGGCTGGCAGGGCGCGGTCATGATGTGAGTGGACTGGTTTTCACCATCTCAGCGGATAATCTTTCTGCCGGCATTGCTTCCTGTGCTTTTATTGCTTACTTGTCTGGTTTAACCAACTCCGCCTACTCTGCCACCCAATATGCATTATTCAGTTCGGTGATGCTGTTACTGCCTAAATTTATCGCCGGTTTCAGCGGACAATTTGTTGACGCTTATGGCTATGAAAATTTCTTCATCGCTACTGCAATACTGGGTCTTCCTGTTTTAATATTGGTCTGGCTTGCCGGGCAGGCAAAGTTTGAAACTTCTGCCAAATAATCATCAGATTCAGCAGTTAAACATGAAACATCCTATTGAAGAGACAGGGCCTGAAGCTGAATATCAAGCACTGATGCAGGCTGGTGAACTAAAGCCGGATGCAGGCCAAGCCAGGGCAGTCGCCACATTAGAACAATTACATTGCGAGTTGATTGATTACCCCGAGATAAAGAGTAAAAGCAATGGATTCTCGTTCAAAAGTTGGTGGCCTGCTCGTTTTTTTCATGGGTCAAGCAATGATAAACCCGCCCCTAAAGGTATCTATCTCCATGGAGGTGTAGGACGCGGCAAGTCCATGCTGATGGACTTGTTTTTTTCTGTGACTCCAATGACATCCAAGCGTCGGGTACATTTCCATGAATTTATGTTGGATATCCATGCCCGGCTTAAGAAATGGCATGATCTTTCAGCACGGGAGCGAGCACAACGTGGCGGGCATGCCAGCGGTGATGATCCTATCCCATCCATCGCACGGCAGATAGCCAGTGAAGCAACCCTTTTATGCTTCGATGAGCTGCAAGTCACTGACATTGCAGATGCAATGGTTCTGACCCGGTTGTTCAAGGAACTGTTTGATCAGGGTGTGATTGTTGTTGCCACATCCAACAGGCCGCCTGATGATCTTTATCAGAATGGCCTGAATCGCCAGCGTTTTATGCCTTTTATAGATCGAATCAAAGAAAAACTTGAAATTGTTCCACTCAATGGCCCGATTGATTATCGCTATCACCGTTTGAAGGGAGCTGAAACTTATTATTTTCCGATTAATGAAGAAACCACTAGCCAATTATCGGCAACTTTTTTCCGTCTGACCGATCGCCGCGTAGAAGATCGGGCAAAGGTTCCCAGTGAAGAACTGAATGTGCAGGGACGCACACTTTTTGTACCCAAAGTGGCACGCGGTGTTGCTGTTTTTTCGTTTAAACGGCTATGCGCAAACCCGCTGGGTTCAGCAGACTATCTCGCCATCGCAAGAACCTATCATACTGTCATCATGGTTGCAATCCCACAATTCGGCATGGAAAACAGCAATGAGGCCAAGCGTTTCGTAACTTTTATCGATGCGCTCTACGAACATGGCGTCAAATTCTTATGCTCAGCAGCCGTTGCACCTCAATCACTTTATACCGAAGGGAATGTCAATTTTGAATTTGAACGCACGATTTCCCGTCTGATGGAAATGCAGTCAAAAGACTATCTGACGAAAGGTCATGGTAAGGCTATTGCGGACTAGTGTCGTGTCATGATATTGATATTCAAAGAGAAGCTGATGATCACAATCGACGTTTTGTGTTATGGTGGCGAATAATTATCCGATAGGCTCCATCATTCGACTGGAATTACAATGTGAAGATAACGATAAACTGGTTAAGGCTGAGTTGTCACGCAAGCGTTTTCGTGAGTTGGCATGGCAGCAAGGTGAACAAGTCTGGGTCAATCCGCGCAGTGTGCGCATTTTTTAAAGAATGAGTAAAAGAGATGTCTGAAGAAGCAGCACAAATAATCCAAAGTTCCAGCAACAGTGCGGGCTTAAGCGCGCAAGCCATTATTGAGTTGAATGACCGCTATCGCCCGTTCGATTTTGAAGCGCGTTTGCGCAGGCTTTACACAGATTTCCGGCCTGAAAAAATCATGGTGACCTCTTCCTTTGCGGCCACTTCCGCCTATTTTTTACATATCATTTCCCGCATTCGACCGGAGCAGATTATTTTTTTCATTGATACTGGATTTCATTTTCCGGAAACCCTGTTATATCGAGATTATCTGATCGGACTCTATCATTTAAAAGTCGAAGACGTGAAAGCAGATAACTATCAGCATCAATACAGCGAAAAAGAAAGGCTGTATGAAACGGATCCGGATTTTTGCTGTTCGATTAACAAGATTAACCCGCTGGAAGCCATCAAACCCAATTACGATATTTGGGTGTCGAGCCTCATGAGTTGGCAAACGGATCACCGTGCCGGTCTGGATATTTTTGAAGAACGTCGCGGGATTATCAAATTTAATCCGATGATTGGTGTGTCGCGTGAAGAGCGTGATGCTTATATTCTCGAGCATAAATTGCCGTTCCATCCTTTAGTGGCTGACGGTTATTTTTCAATCGGTTGCACTCACTGCACAGTGAAAGGTGAAGGTCGAAGCGGTCGCTGGGTAGGGAAACCTAAAACCGAGTGCGGCTTGCATCTTTAATTTTTTGTGTCGCTTACGGTTATGTGATGCCAGTTCAGGTAATGCAGATTAAATAGACAGAACTGGCGCTAGTGCCCCGTGAATCAGAAATAGTGAAACATAAAACGGCGTCTTTTCCCGCAGGGCGGCGGCGTTGTTCGTCGTTGCCATAGTCCGGGCTATGTCGCCTCCTCGCGCCTTGCCCTGCAAAAAAATCCATCCGTTTTATCTTGTTTCACTATTTCTGATTTACGACACTAGATAATCTGGAAGGCATTCAAGCTTACATTTACAAAGACTCTATATTTTATGCCAAACAATTTATTGAACGACTCTTCGAGACAGTCAGCAAGCTGAAAGCTCTTCCGGATAAGGCCTGACCCTGACCCGAATGGCGCGTGTTTCTGAGTCTGGCGACTATTTTTTACTATAGGCAAGAACATACTTTGGAAGAAATGATAATGTGCTATATTGCACCAATAGTATGATCAATTATACAATTCTTGAGAACTCATATGGGAACCATACGAAAAACCATTACCTTAACGGACAAACAGGATCAATGGATCAAAACACAAATTGCCGCTGGCGAATTTACGAATGACAGCGAATATATCCGTGATCTCGTGCGCCGCGATCAAGAACAGAATGCACAATTCATGGCATTGAAACAGGCTGTTCAGGAAGGATTGGATAGTGGCATAAGCGATAAAACTGTACGCGAGGTTTGGGAAGAAGCAGAATCGCGTTATCGCAATAAGCGTGGGTAAATACCGCTTAACAACCCGTGCTGTCCGTGATCTCTCGGAAATCGCCGATTTCACCCTACAGTCTTTTGGTATCGAACAAGCTCGCCTTTATCGGGAGGGATTGATTAATTGCTTTGAGATCCTGGCCGAAAGTCCTCAGTTAGGCCGAAGTGCTGCTGAGCTTGCTCCGGATTTAAGACGATATGAACATCAATCTCATGTCGTATTTTACATCTCCAACGCAACAGGTATTCTGATCGTGCGTATCTTGCATCAACGCATGGATTTCAAAAAACATCTGCCAAATCCTTAGTTAAACAGTTGGATGAATAAGTCTTGTTTATCCAACTCTATCGCTGATCTTGAGCATGATGGATAGGCAGAAGCTTTATAATTACCTATTAGATTTGAGAAGTACAATATGGTGCAGTACGAAAAAGCGGAGTGTTGGAGCTACGCTTATCTTTCCAGGTGGGTAGTGCGTGTTCGAAGACTCCATCGAAAAACGGGTGGCGCTCGCCGCGCTGATGCCGATTATCGCCGGTATTGGCGGCAACTCAGGCAATCAAACCATCACCATGATCGTGCGCGCACTGGCGCTGGATCAGATCAACACCAGCAGCGCCTGGAAACTGATCACCAAGGAAGTCGGCGTCAGTATCGTCAACGGCCTGTTATGGGGAACCATCGTCGGCCTGTTCGCCTTTGCCATTTACCAGAACGCCGAACTGGGTCTGGTCATGACCCTGGCGCTGGTGCTGAATCTGCTGCTGGCAGTACTGCTCGGTGTCCTGATCCCGCTGACCCTGCGCAAATTCGGCCGCGACCCGGCCATCGGCTCCAGCGTGATGATTACTGCCGTGACGGACAGCGGCGGGTTCTTTATTTTTCTGGGGTTGGCGACTGTCTTTTTGCTATAAGCTGGCAGTGATAGCGTATTTGCTGACACAACTTGTCTGACTACTATAAACTTTAATACCTTTTAACAGCAAGATATCGATTTTTAACCACGATGACACGACATTCGCTAAATAGTACTGGACGAATCATGTCATATACATCACGCTAGAAATTGCATCGCTTTGAGAAAAATCAGAGGCATCACCTAAATGACAGAAAAAAACAAATGGAAGAGCAGGCTTCTGTCATCGAGCGTTCCCATGGAGCACGAGATTGCTAGAATCCTAGTTGATGCAGGCTTTTCAGTACAAGCGGACTACTCATATGCACGAGTTGATGCAACAGATGCGGCAGCAGTTAAAGACTTCTCGGTAGATATTCTGGCCAGGGCCTTTTCGCCCTTTGACGAAGATCGCATCCTTGCATCTGTTTCTCTGCTAGTTGAATGCAAACATAGAAACCGCGGGAATAAATGGCTCTTCTTCCCGGACCCCAATCACGCTGACTACTCATCTTTTACCCTAGGCCAGACAATTCGCGGAGTTGATGAATTTTGCCAAGTTGTCCTGCCTCTAAACGGAACCACAACCTTCGACGAAGACATTCCGTACTGCTACAAAGGAGTCGAAGTTGACCTGTTCAACGGCATCGTAACCGATTCCGAAATCAAGCACGGCCTATCGCAGCTTCAATACGCTCAACCACAATTTCTCACTTACGAAATACGATTCAATGTCCTTGGGCACGACGAGTCAAACACTCCTATTTACTTCTGCCCCATCTTGGTAACCACATCGGAAATTTATTTGGCGAGAAGTGACTTATCAATTTCATCCATCGAAGGTGCAGAATCACTCGACGACTTCGCGACAGCCGTGCCATACATCATCATCGGAGCCGATTGGACACCAGACTTCGATCGCCATAGAACGAGGGAGTGCGCTCCATTGCAAGAACTTCTTCCTTACTTTATCGAGTCCAAGATTGATGCTTACCGCGAGAGCATCGGTGAATACAAACACCGACTGCCCACAAATTTTTGCACAACACTAATAGAACCGGATGGACGCAGCATTCAAGGCTTGTTTTCACAAACACTTGTCTGCTCAATGCATGAGTTTGGCGCTCTTATAAGCAAAATTAAGTGCGCGGTGTTGGCGTCAACCATTGGCATCACAACTCATCGTTAGTATGAGCACCAAATTTCTAACGATTAAGGTTAGATCGTGATCGCGAAGCGAGCCACGATCTAAACCGTTTGTTGGACG
>CXWL01013615.1_pt1 | contig 58581 bp, 62 predicted proteins | sample 590931 | NCBI WGS metagenome assembly CXWL01 (sample SAMEA3498368, study PRJEB10139) | groundwater metagenome | biome: water well; material: biofilm material | place: Germany | collected 2015-04-27 | reverse complement strand
CGCGGGCTGGATCTACGTCGACATCCGCGGACGCGACCTTGTTTCAGTGGTGAACGATGCCAAGCTGGCCGTCGCGCGCGAGGTCAAGCTGCCGCCGGGCGTCTCGGTTGCCTGGTCCGGCCAGTTCGAGTTCCTCGAGCGGGCGCAGAAGCGGCTCGGCGTGGTGATTCCCTTCACGCTCGCGATCATCTTCGTGCTGCTCTATCTCGCGTTCCGGCGCTTCGATGAAGCGGCGCTCATCATGCTGACGCTGCCGTTCGCGCTGATTGGCGGCTTCTGGACGCTGTACCTGCTGGGCCACAACCTGTCGGTGGCTGGAGCGGTCGGATTCATCGCGCTGTCGGGCCTGGCCGCAGAGTTCGGCGTCATCATGCTTCTGTACCTGAAAAATGCCCTGGCAGAGTACCCGCCCGGCAAGGTCCTCGAGGCCATCGACCACGGCGCGGTCCAGCGCGTGCGCCCTAAGGCGATGACCGTGGCGGTGATTCTCGGAGGACTGGCGCCCATCATGTGGTCCGACGGCACCGGCGCCGAGGTGATGCAGCGCATCGCCGCTCCGATGATCGGCGGCATGATCACCGCGCCGCTGCTTTCGATGTTGGTCATCCCAGCGGCGTACTACCTCATGCGGCGAGAAAAATTTAAGTCAGGCGCAGCAACCGCGGTTTAGCTGCACCGGAGGGCACGGAACAGACCCGTAGCTGCAGAAGACGCAGCAGTCGCCGGGCCTGGGCTTGCTGCGCGTGCCGCAAGCAGGGCAGTGCCAGAAGAACATGCAGGCATCCGTCGGCATGGTTTCGGCGCTCAAATGGCGGCACGCGGGACAAGTGATCGTGCTCGTGAGAACCGGATCGCTCACGGTTTTCTGACAGACGCCGGGTATCCCGCGTTGCTCACAGCCCTCGCGAGCGCTTCTGGCGTGGCACGGTCCGGGTCGAAGGCCGCCTCGGCGCTCTTAGTCGCCAGATCAGCCCTGGCTTCCAGCACGCCCGGGACACGCTCGAGGGCTTTTTTCACCGAAATCGGGCAGAGCGAGCAGTTCATGCCCGGCACATCAAGCACAACGCGCTTCGGCTCGCCGGCGTACGCGCTGAACGCAAGCGCCGTGGCGAGCGCGCTAACCCAGAAAATACGGGACATAAAACGGAGAGAGCACCAGAGCCTTGGCGGCGACGAGCGTAGTCCAGAACGCGATACGCTGCCGGCCGCGGCCCTGCGGGGTGGCGCAAGCGATGTCCGGCGCGCAGGGTGCGGGCCGAAGGTAAAGCCGATAGAAGGCATAACCGAAAGCGCCGAGCGCGATCGCGACGAAGACGTAATAGAAGCGCTCCAGCTCGCGCAACTGCGCCACCCACGCACCGCCGAGGCCAGCCGACACGAGCACCAGCGGCAGGACGCAGCAGGTCGAGGCGCCGAGCGCGGAGATCGCGCCGGCGGCGATCGAGGCCGACTCGGGGGCGGGATGGTTCATTGGGGCGAAGCGTACACTCCGTACCCAACTACGGTGTCAAGAGGTTTCGCATGGCGGAGATGACAATCGGGGTGCTGGCAAAGGCCGCAGGCGTCGGGGTGGAGACCGTGCGTTTCTACCAGAGGCGGGGGCTGCTGGCCGAGCCCGGTCGCCCGCCCGGAGGCGTGCGGCGCTACAGCATGGACGCCGTCGAAAGGCTTGGCTTCATCCGGCGCGCTCAGGAAGTCGGTTTCACGCTGGACGAAGTCGCAACGCTGCTGAGGTTGGGGCAGACCCCTAACTGTCGAGGCGCGCGGGCGCTTGCGGCACGGAAACTCGAACTGGTCGAAGCGCGACTACGAAGCCTGCAGCGCATGCGGCGCGCACTCGGAGAGTTGATCTCGCAATGCGATGCCGGTGGCGAGCGCCGCTGTCCGATCATCGAGAGCCTGGCGAGGCAGCCGTAATGGCGGTCATTGGTTTGTTCATCAGCGCTCGATCCGGTCGCCCATGAGCAGCGAAGCATGGCTCCTTTTGGACCTGCTGCCGAGATTCGCCGCGATCGGCGAACTTGCGCTTGGCATGGCCGTTATCCTGCGCGCCAGCGCGCGCGATACCGCTCACCGGGTGGCGGCTGGATTTATCGCCAGCGTGATCGCCTACCTGATTCTCTCCTCGCCGCTCGCCGGGAGCCTTCCCGCCGCGATCCGCTTGCCGTTGGTCGCGCTGGCGTCGGTAGGCGCGGCGATGCTGTGGCTGACCGCGGGCGCGCTTTTCGAAGACTCGTTCCGGTTCACGCCGTTGCGGGCGGGTCCCGCCGCCCTGCTGCTCGCCTGCAGCCTGATCTACTACTTCACGAGGGAAGCGTCTCCGTGGCAGGCCGCGGCGGCGATCAACCTGCACAAGGTCGTCGCCGTGACGCTCTTCGCGGGCGCGATCGCCTACGCATGGCGCGGCTTTCGCGGCGATCTCATCGAGGCACGAAGGTGGTTCCGGCTCTGGTTCATCGGCGGCGCTTCCCTCATGGGGATCGCAATCGCGGCCGCCGAAGTCGCCTATCGCGGCATGCCGGTCCCCGGGGGACTCGAGCTCACCAAGGTCGTGGTGATCTTCGCGCTGACCACGGTCTCGTTCCTCTGGTCGTTCGAGCTGAAGGCCGGCTGGTTTGCGGCGCCCGCGCGGCCTGCGCCCGCAGAGCCGCGCGCCGAGGAAATGCCTCCGGGTGACCGGCAATTGCTCGAGGAACTGCGCCGGGTAATGGACGACGCGCGGGTCTATCGGGAAGAGGGCCTCACCATCGCAGTGCTTGCGGGACGCCTGAAGGCGCCGGAAGAACTGCTGCGCCGCGTGATCAACCAGCGCCTGGGTTACCGGAACTTCAACGCCTTCCTGAACGAGCGCAGGATCGCTGACGCCAAGGCGGCGCTGGCCGACCCGGCCGCCGCCCGAAAACCCGTGCTGACCATCGCCCTGGAAGCGGGATTCGGCTCCATCGGTCCGTTCAACAGGGCCTTCAAGGAAGCGGTCGGCGAAACCCCTACCGAATTCCGCCGGCGCGAACTTTCCCGATCCAGCGCCGATTCCGGAATCGGCTAGGGTTTCCCGGAATTCGGCGAGACCGCGCCCGCCCGGTGGCGCGATCCTCCATGGCATCTACTCAAACCATGAGAGGACGCCGATGGAACTTCAAGACCTTGCTGCCCGGTTTTTTGCCGTGTGGCCGACCATTTTCGCTTTCGACCTGGGTCGCTATGTCATTACCGCGGGGTTGGCCGCCACCCTGCTCTATTTCCTGGCGCGGCACCTCGCCGGCCGGCGCATCCGGGATGCAACCCCTCCGCCCGGCCAGCGACTGAGCGAGTTCTCGGCCTCGGTGCGTACCGCGGCGGTGTTCGCCACCGTCGGATTCAGCATCCATCTTGGCATGGTCCACGGCTTCGTCGAGATTTACCGGAACGTGGCGGACCGGGGCTGGGTTTACTTCTTCGCCTCCCTCGCCTTGGGCATCGTCGCGCACGACGCATATTTCTACTGGACGCACCGCGCGATGCACCACCCGGCGCTCTACCGCTGGTTCCACCGGCGCCACCACCGGTCGGTGCAACCCACCCCCTGGGCGGCCTACGCCTTCGACGTGCCGGAAGCCATCGTGCAGGCGGTGTTCTGGCCGATGTTTCTCGCGGTGGTGCCGATGCACGAGGTGGCAGTTTTTCTCTTCCTCACCCACATGATCGTGCGCAACGTCATGGGACATTCAGGCTATGAACTCATGCCGCGCTCGCTCGGCCGCAGCCGGGGCTGGGGCTGGCTGAACACCGTCACGCATCACGACCTGCACCACGAGACTTTCCGCTGGAACTACGGCCTGTACTTCACCTGGTGGGACCGGTGGATGGGGACCGAGCATCCAGAGTACCGCCAGCGCCTGGAGGGCAAGGCCATTGTTCCGGTGCTTGCCGTGGCGTTATGCGCGGGAAATCCGCAAGTGGCTGAAGCCGCCGATATCCATGGCGACTGGGCGACGCAGGGCTACTCGGCGCGCGTGCGTATTGCGCCCTGCGCGAGCGACGCGGGAGCCGAGAGCGCGTGCGGCACAGTGACCTGGCTCTGGGAACCGCGCGATGCCTCCGGAACGACTCTGAAGGACAAGAGCAATCCCGAAGCGAAACTGAGAGAACGTCCGATCGTAGGCGTTTCCCTGCTGCAGGGATTCCGTCGCGCGGCGGCGGGCGAGTGGACCGATGGCTCCATCTACAACCCCGAAGATGGCCGGACCTACGCGGCGACGATGCGGATCGGACCCGCCGGCGAGTTGCGCGTACGCGGCTGCGCGCTGGGCGTGTTCTGCCAGACGCAGGTCTGGCGCAGGGTCGACGACCTTTGCCGCTGAGATGGGGAGCTAGCGCTCCACCGGCAACCCGGCTGCGCGCCACTCCGGGTAGCCGTTCTCCAGGCGCTTGGCCTTGAAGCCGCGCCGCCGGAGCTTCTCGACCGCTTCGAACGACATCAGGCAGTATGGGCCGCGGCAGTAGGCGATGACTTCCTTTCGCTTCGGCAGCTTCGAAAGGTAGCCCTCGAGCTTCTCGATCGGCACGTTGATCGCACCAGGGACGTGTCCCGCCGCGTATTCGTCCTCGGGGCGCACGTCCAGCACCGTGACGAGCCCGGCGCGCGCGCGCTTCAGCACCTCGTGGGCTGAAACCGGCTCGAGCCCGTCGCGGTGCGCAAGCCAGTCCTGCAGCAGTTTTTCCACGTCGGCCGCGCGGTGCTCGGCGACGCCACGCAGGGATGCCATCAGCAAGCTCACGTCATTGCCGGCCAGGGCGTAATAGACCCGCACGCCTTCCTTGCGCGCGCTGACCAGGCCGGCCTGGCGCAGGGCCTGCAGGTGCTTCGAGGTATTGGCGACCGACAGGCCCGTCATGGCCGCAAGCGCGTCCACGCTGCGTTCACCCTGGGCGACGAACTCCAGGAGCTGCAGGCGGCCGCCGCTGGCCAGCGCCGCGGCGACGCGGGCGATGGCCTGGTAGAGGCGCTGCTTGGCGATTTCGTCGCTTGACATGATGAGCGGGCTTATTCTACTATTCAACTAATTAGTTGATCAAGGATCTCGCGTGCCGTCCGACTTCGAGCTTGCCGTGCGGCTGGCAGCGTTTGCCAGTGTATTCGGGCTGATGGCCGGCTGGGAATGCGTCTCGCCTGCCCGGGTGTCGCGTCTTTCCAGGGCTGTGCGCTGGCGCGCCAATCTCGGACTGGCCATCGTCAACACGCTCATTCTCCGGGTGCTGTTGCCCACCTCGGCAATCGCGCTGGCCGTGCTGGCGGGCGAGAACGGCTGGGGGCTGCTGAACAACATCGCATTGCCCGGTTGGGCGGCGGTCGTGGCGGGCGTCGTGCTGCTCGACCTCGTGATCTACTTCCAGCATGTGCTGTTCTACGCCGTGCCGGCGCTTGCGCGGCTGCACGCGGTACATCACGCCGATCCCGATTTCGACCTTACCACCGGCATCCGCTTCCACCCGCTGGAAATGCTGCTGTCGGCGCTCATCAAATTCGCCGCAGTCGCGGCGCTTGGAGCGCCGGTCGAGGCGGTGTTGATCTTCGAGGTGCTGCTCAATGCGACGGCCATGTTCAATCACGCCAACGTGGCGTTGCCGACGCCGATCGAGCCCTGGGTACGACGGGTGCTCGTGACGCCCGACATGCACCGCATCCATCATTCGGTCGTGGAGGCGGAACGGAACAGCAACTACGGCTTCTGCCTTTCGATCTGGGATCGCCTGCTCGGCACCAACACGGTCGAGCCGCGCGGAGAACTGGACATCGGGCTTGCGAACCGGCGCGAACCCGCGGTGAATTCGACCTTGGGCGGTGTCCTGCGCATGCCGTTCGGGCCGTGAACGTGGACGGCAGCGCGTAAAATCTTCCCTATGAAGCATGTGCGACCCGCTCCGCGCCTCAGCCTGCCGGCTGAGGAAGCCACCTTTCGCGCTTTCGACACCATCATCGACACGCGCTCGCCCGCCGAGTTCGCGGAGGACCACTTGCCGGGTGCGATTTCCTGCCCGGTACTGAACAACGAGGAGCGCGCCCGGGTCGGGACGATCTACAAGCAGGTGTCGCCGTTCGACGCGAAGAAGATCGGTGCGGCATTGGTCGCCAGGAATATTTCTTTTCATATTGAAAATTCATTCAAGGAAAAGCCGAAGGCCTGGCGGCCGCTGGTCTACTGCTGGCGCGGCGGCAAGCGCTCCGGGGCGATGGCGCACATCCTGCGCGAAATCGGCTGGGAGGCGAAGACGCTGGAAGGCGGCTACAAGGCTTACCGGCGATATGTCGTGGACTCGCTCGCGGCGCTGCCCGCGCAGTTCACGTTTCGCGTGATCCACGGCGTCACGGGCAGCGGCAAGAGCCGCATGCTGCGTGCGCTCGAGGCCGCCGGCGCGCAGGTGCTCGACCTGGAAGACCTGGCGGCGCACCGGGGCTCGGTGCTGGGCACCCTTCCGGACCGGCCGCAGCCCTCGCAGAAAATGTTCGAAAGCCTTTTGTTGAGAAATCTCCTCAATTTCAACAGCTCGAAGGAAGTATTCGTCGAAGGCGAATCGAGGAAAATCGGCCAGCTGCAGGTGCCCGAGGCGCTGATCGAGCGCATGCGCGCGAGCGAGTGCCTCGCGCTGCAGACGGACACGCCGACCCGCGTGGCGCTGCTGATGGACGAGTACCGGCACTTCTTCACGGACGTGGCGAAGCTCGGCGGATTGCTGGATTGCCTGACCGCCCTGCACGGGCGGGAACGGATCGGCGAATGGAAAGCGCTCGCCGCGGCAGGCGAATGGCCGGCGCTGGTCGCGCGCCTGCTGGAAGAACACTACGACCCGGCCTACCGCCGCTCCGCCGCGCACAATTTCCCGCGCCTGGCCGCGGCGCGCAGCCTGCGCATCGCCTCGCCCGATCCGGCCGCCTTCGACGCCGCGGTGCGCGAACTGGCTGCGCCTGGCGCTAGCCGGGCGGCAGCCTGAGCACGCCGAGCCGCTCGGCAAAGTAGCGCTTCAGGACGCCGGCTTCCAGCCGGAGGCCGCAGGTCCCGATGTAGCCGTCGGGCCGCACCAGGTAGTACGAGGTCGCGGGGATCCCCGCCCACGACAGTTTCGCGTCGTTGCCTGGCGTGAAGGGAATCGCGTGTACCTGCAGCAAGTCCTCCGACAGCGGCGCCCGTTGGCCGGCCACGAATAGGTGGAAGCCCAGGTCGTTGAATATCCCGTACAAGTCCTCGACCGGCCCGCCGGCCGACAACTGGAGCTGCAGCCACGGGAAGCGGTCCCCCGCGCGCGGCGCACCCTCGGGCATTCCCGCGGGCGACTGCGACAACGCGCCCCACCGGTAGTGGATGCCGGTCTGCGAGACGACGCGGAACACGAAGCGGCGAACCGGCGCGAGGCCCAGGGCGAAGGCGGCGATGCGCGCGATCACATGCGTGCGCAGCATGCCGACGAACCAGCTGTCGTTCACGACCACCATGAAAGCGCGGTCGGTGGTTTCGAGCAGGCGCCGCGCGACAGGCATGCGTTCTTCCGCGTAGGAATCGAGTAACCGGACATCCGCCTCTCCACTCGAGACGGCCGCCAGCTTCCAGCCAAGGTTGTAGGCATCCTGCAGGCCCGTGTTCATGCCCTGCGCACCGACCGGGCTGTGGATGTGCGCCGCGTCGCCGAGCAGGAAGCAGCGCCGGTCGCGGAAGCGCGCCGCGCTGCGGTGGTGGATGCGGTAGGTGGAGAACCAGGTGCAGTGCGTGATGGCGATGCCGGCGCCGGCCTCGCTGCGCAGCGTGGGCAGGACATCCTCGAACTTCAGATCCTCGCGGCCCGCCAGCTCGTCGGGAAGGATGCCGACGATGCGCCAGTGCTTCTCGCCGCGCATCGGAAAGAACAGGTGAAAGCGCCGGCGCCAGAGGTAGACGTTGAGTTCGTCCGGCACCATGGTGCCGGCGGCCTCGACGTCGGCGACGAAGAACGCGTGCTCGTAGGCCGCGCCGGGAAAGCCGATGCCGTTCAGCTCGCGCACCGCGCTGCGCGCGCCGTCGCAGCCGGCCACCCAGGCCGCCTTGAGGGCTATTGTTGTTCCATCAGATAGTTTCAGAGTCGCCGCGGCGTGATCGCCGTGCTGCTCGATGGCAATGAGTTCGGTATTCCAGCGGATCTCGCCGCCGAAATCGCGCAGCCGCTCGCCCAGGATCCGCTCATTGTCGTCCTGGCCGAGGATCAGGATGTACGGATAGGGCGTCACGCCGCGCCCGGTTTCGCCCACCGGCACGCGCGCCGTCTTGCGGCCGTTGGCCCAGATGTTGGCGCCGAAGGCCTTCCTGCCCAGCTCCAGCGCGCGCCCGGCGATACCGAGCTGCGCGTAGATTTCCAGCGTGCGCGCATGCACGCCCAGCGCCCGGGTCTGCTGCGCGGGACCGGCGTGCCGGTCGATGATCATGGAACGCACGCCGCGCCGCGCGAGCTGGTTGGCCAGCATCAGCCCGGTCGGGCCCGCGCCGACGATCAGGACGTCCGTATCCATGTGAAATCCAGTGACATTTATAATAGTCGCAACCGGAGACGCACATGCTGAAGTTCTTTTTCAATGGATCGCCCAACCCGACCAAAGTCGCCCTCTTCCTGGAAGAGGCCGGCATCGCCTACGAACCGCATCCCGTGGACACCCGCAAGGGCGAGCAGTTCGGCGCCGCCTACCTGGCGGTCAATCCCAACGGCAAGGTGCCGGCGATCGTGGATGGCGACGTCACGGTGTTCGACAGCAACGCGATCCTGCTGTACCTCGCGGAAAAGACCGGCAAGTTCCTGCCGCCCGCGTCGGCGCGGCCCGAGCTGTTGTCGTGGCTGATGTTCGTGGCCACCGGCGTCGGCCCCTACTCCGGCCAGGCAGTCCATTTCCGCCATCACGCGACCGAGAAGCTGCCCTACGCGCACAACCGCTATCAGTTCGAAGCCGCGCGCCACTTCGGCGTGCTCGACGCGCGCCTCGCGAAGCGCCGCTACATGGTCGGCGAAACCTATTCGATCGTGGACATGGACGTCTGGGGCTGGGCGCGCATGCTCACCTTCGTCCTCGGCGACGGCGCCTGGGACAAATTCCCCAACGTGAAGCGGCTGCATGACGAAATCAGCGCACGGCCCGCGGCAGCGCTCGCCGTGGCGCTGAAGGACAAGCACAAGTTCAAGGCCGAGATGGACGACGAGGCGCGCTCCCACATGTTCAAGCACCTGGCCGCCGCCGCGGCCTGAACAAATACGCGCCGTGGAAAAAATCCGCATCCAGTTCACCCTGTTCTCGGCATTCTATTCGCCCCTCATCTCGACGATGTCGGGCGGTTTCCTCAAGGCGGAAGGCCTGGACCCGGAATGGTCCGTCTCGCCGCCCGGCGTCTCGGCGATCGCGTCCCTGACGAACGGCTCGGCGCACGTCGTCCAGTCGGCACTCAGCCAGGGACTCACCTCGCTCGACCAGGGCAAGCAGCCCGAGGCGGTCCACTTCGCGCAAGTCAACGAAATGGACGGATTCTTCCTCACCGCGCGCCAGGCCGATCCCGCGTTCAACTGGAAGAAGCTGGAAGGCGCCGAAGTCGTCATGTTCAAGGCCGGGCAGCCCAACGCCATGTTCCGCTACGCCTGCCACAAGGCCGGCATCGACTACGCCAAGATCAAGCCCGTCTGCCCGGGCGGCGCCGACGACATCGACCGTGCCTTCCGCGCCGGCCAGGGACAGTACGTGCAGCAACAGGGACCCTACCCGCAGCAACTCCATGCCGACGGCATCGGCCACGTCGTCGCCCAGGTCGGCAAGCTCATCGGCCCCTGCGGCTTCTCAAGCCTCGCGGCCACCCGCGAGTGGCTAGTCACCCCGATGGCGAAGGCCTTCATGCGCGCCTACCGCAAGACGCGCGTCTACATGAACGAAACCCCCGCCGCCAAGATCGCAAGCGCGCAGAAATCCTACTTCCCGGACATCGGCGAGAAAGTACTTGCCGACTGCATCGCGACCTACCAGAAGCTAGGGTGCTGGACGCCTCACGTCGAAATCACGCGCGCCGCCTACGAGAAAACGCTGGATATCTTCGAGTACAACGGCCAGCTCAAGCGCCGCTACGCCTACGAGCAAGTCTGCGCCGAACCCCCGGTGGGCAACGTGCGTTGAGCGGAGCCGGAGCGCGCAGTGCGGCGGCATCCACTCCAACGGTTGGTTAGAGCGCACTTCCCGCCGCCCCCAGGACATTGGCACACCAGCGTTCATGCGCTTGCGTGTCGTGTGCAAAATCTGCCTGCATCAGCAGGTCTCGCCAGTCCGTATTCGCCAAAGAGATTGCGCTCTGCAGGCCTTTCAGGTCTCCCTCGCTGACTCTGATTGCGCAAATCGGTATCTCTCGAGTTGGATAGGGTCAAGGCCAGAGAGAACTGGCAAATTGGTCCCGCAGCGCTCCTCAAGGAGTGTCCGTGCGCCCTCGCGTTCTTCGGCGGCAGATACTGCATCGACGAGTTCTACGGTTCGAGCGCTCAGCAGCGAGGATTTCATATCGGGGAGTTCCCTCTTCGCTTCTTCTAGAGGGGTTGACCGGCTGTCTTGAGATCGCTCCCTCGGAGTACTAGTTCCTGACCTTCCTTGAAATCCAGGAGCCTAAGGGTCTCTGGTTCCGGATGCCGCTGGAGATAGTAGAGCAGGTCTGCATGTTTGAACCAGGTAGTGGCAGCCAGGCGCGCTGCGCGCAGGCGCGTCGAGCGCCGGGCGATATGCGTCGCTCTGCGGCGCGGGGTTAGTGCTCAACTGGTTGCCGCGAGCTCTTCACGCACGATTTTGCGCACGAGCTCTTGGGTGACGGGCTGTTCCGCGAAACCAAGGTGGGACTTCAAGGCGTCGTTTATCAGGGTCTGGTAGCCCTTGCCTGATTTCTCCGACTGCGCCTTGAAACGCTTGATAACCGCCTCGTCTACATAGATGGTGATGCGGGTCTTTCCGGTCGTCGGAATGACCGCGCCGCGCTTGCCTTTGGAGAAGTCATACACCTTTTTCATAGTTTCTCCGCTCTCTTGGGTCGGGCTTCCGCACTGAGATGGTTCGCGGTCCGTCACGCCGAGGTGTGTGGACAACGACCATCAAGGTCCCAAAGACGTTCATTCCAATGGTGACAAAGCGTTGCTCGCCCTCTGCGCTGTCGTCTTCGACGGTCAACGCGAGAGGGTCGCTGAGCACTCCGTCGCCCTCGGAAAGCGACGCACCATGTTTCTTGAGGTTTGCCGCATCCTTCTTCGGGTCGAAATTGGCGGACACGCAGCCATTATATGTACGTTATACATATACGTCAATGCTGACTGCTTCTTGGTTGGGCAACGTTCCCGCTCAGCGGCGTTCCGCGTGCGGCGCGTCAGCTGCAGCGGGTGGTTGGGCCTCAATTGACCTGAGTGACAACATAGGTGCGTTCCGCTGACGATTCGCCAAACCCGAAGAAATAGCTGGCATTGCCAAGGAATAGCTCGTAGCTGGGACGATCTTCGTCCACGACGTTGCCCGCTAGATCCAACGTCTTCTGGGGCGGAGCGCCAGACAGTTTGGGAAAAGTCATCCCGGGCGGCACCTGAAATAGGAAGGCGGGATGCTTGAATGACTCATAGGATCCGGGCGTTTCATCATCTACCAGCCAAAGCGGTTCAGCGCCAATGCGCCAGGACGCCAGGTCAATGAGACTTTGTTCGATGAGCGGATCGTAGTCGGTGCGAAGCTGAGCACTCTTAATGTCACTCACCAAAATGCGAAAGTTAGTCTGATAACGAGTCAGAAACCCCTGTGGAATCTCGGCACCCTTGAGAGCGACGCTCAACATTTCGGGAATGAGGGAGTCCTCCGAGCAGCAGGAGATGCACATGAACATCGCGACCAGCGCTCCCTGCCAGGGATGACCGACCGGAAGAGCGACCTGAAACAAGAAGCACATTCGGGCCGAGCAAAGCGCACATGTTGGAATCCCGGCGCTGGCCGCCAGGAACGGTCGTCCACCGATGAACGATAGCGACACCTCTCCCGGGTCCGCCGGAGCGACGGAAAATGGTTGACTAAAATCGCGGACCTTCTGATCCCTGTCATCGTACTCGGCCCAGTAGATGACATCCCTGTAATCGGTTCTTGCGCTGCCGATGAATTCGAGCAATTTGTCCGTGTTCCCTTCGGCGAGATGAATCACGCAGCGAATTACCCGCAGCCTCTCAACCCCCCTGTAGTCGTCGAGCAGAGCAAAAATAGTGGCCAGAGGCTCATTCGGGAAGTCCGATGCGATCTTGCTCACGACGTCCGCAGGAAGCGAAATTTCTTTAGCGCTCATTGTATTGAGACCCAACGTTTTGCTCTGCGGCGGGCCGACAGAGTTCGCAGCCAATGTGGTGCAGTGCCCGCGGCCCGTCCGCAGCAGCTAAAGGTTAGGTTTCGCCCACTCATGGGGGCAGCCTGCGCAAAAGACGACGCCAGATAATTTCTTTTCCTTTTATATCGACCAATTGCATCAGCAGATCGCCAGGTTGAAGAGAAAGTCCCGGGATATCGACAATTTCAAGTACTAGATCAATCTTCCAAGGTTCAGAGAACCGTTGGTCGTGCCGATTGATTAGCAAGCGGCCGTTTCCTACCTCAAAGGAAGCAATTCTGCCGAAACCGGGCTCACGAATCCTTTTCTCAAGAGTGGAGGCAGTTTCCTCACACCTGCCCATCTCCCGAACGACATGCATCCATGCGCCATCCGAGAAATGCGCGAAGAATTGGCATTCCCCTGGAAATGGATTTGCTGGCAGGACACGAGGCTGCTCCGAGGCCGGATATGGAAGCAATTTCCAGAATCCGACAAATTCGTCTTGGGTAGCCGGCCGAATCTTTAGCCCTTGGGCGTGCAGCAAAGATGCCGCCGTCAGCAGAGCTAGCGTGACTACCGTTGTGATGACTCTTAGCATTGGCTACTTTAAAAACCAACGAAATCATAAGAAGTATTGCGGCCTATCCTAGCCGTCATCCCCTGCTGCATGCGGCCAATTCTCCTTGCAATCAGTGCGTTAACGCACCGATTCAGAAAATCGAGTCCAGGATAGGCCGCAGAAGTCGCTCAAGTCATTGAAATTGAACGAAACGCTTCTAGACACCCGGCACCCTCACCCACCCCTCGATCAGCCGCCGCGCGCTGCGGCTCATGAGCGCCTTGCTCACGATCCATCGCCCGTCCTCGGCGCGCGCTTCCGCGCCGACGCTGAGCGTGCCGGAAGGATGGCCGAAGCGGATGCGCCCGTTGGAAGCCGGACGCATCGTCTTTTGCACCAGCGTGCCGGGAATCGCGGCGGCCGCGGCGATGGCGACGCCACCGGTGCCGGTCATGGCGTGGTGCAGCTTGCCCATCGAAATGATGCGCGCCAGCAGGTCGATGGAGTCGGCGGCGACGCGCCTGCCATCGGATGCCTGGTATTCCGCGGGCGGCGCGATGAAGGCGATCTTCGGCGTATGGCCGCGCGTTGCGGCCTCCATAGGAGTTTTCGCGAGCTTCATGCGCGTCGACGCGCGCGTGCGGATCGCCTCGGCGCGACCTAGCAGCGCGGGATTGCCATTCACGTCATCCTGCATTTCCGTGCCCTTCAGGCCCAGGCTGGCGGCGGCAACAAAGACCGTGGGAATGCCGGCGTTGATGAGGGTTGCCTCGACTTTGCCGATACCGGGAACATCCAGCTCTTCGAGAATCGCGCCGGTCGGGAACATTTCGTCGCCCTCGCCCGGGTCCATGAACTCGAGCTTCACCTCCGCGGCCGGAAAGGTCACCCCATCGAGTTCGAAGTCGCCCTCTTCGACCACCTGCCCGCCGCGCACCGGCACGTGGGCGAGGATCCGCTTGCCGATGTTCGCCTGCCAGATCCGGACCAGCGCGAGGCCGTCGCGCGGCGCGTCCACCAGCCCCTCCGAGATGGCGAAGGGCCCGACGGCGGTGGTGAGGTTGCCGCAGTTGCCGGACCAGTCGATGAGCGGCGCGTCGATGCGCACCTGGCCGAAGAGATAGTCGACGTCGCAATCGGGCCGCGTCGATTTCGAGACCAGCACCACCTTGCTGGTGCTGGAGGTCGCGGCGCCCATGCCATCGATCTGCTTGCCGTAGGGATCGGGGCTGCCGATGATCCGCAGCAGCACGCGGTCGCGCGCCGCCGGATCCGAAGGCAGGTCTTGCGGACGCAGGAACACGCCCTTGCTGGTACCGCCCCGCATGTACACCGCGGGGATGCGAAGCTGCATTAGTTCAGTTCCGCCAGCACGCGGACGTGCTGCACGACGCTGCGTCCCAGGGCGGAGAGCGCATAGCCGCCTTCCAGCATGGAGACGATGCGCCCGCCCGCGTGCAGGTCGGCGATGGCCTTGACCTGCTCCGTGACCCAGCCGTAGTCCGCGTCCCGCAGCTGCAGCATCGCCATGTCGTCCTCGACGTGGGCGTCGAAGCCGGCGGAAAACACCACCAGTTCCGGCATGAAGTCATCCAGCGCCGGCAGCCATTGCGCCGTGACCGCCTCGCGGAACTGCTTCGATCCCGCGCCCGCCGGCAGCGGCACGTTGACCATGTTCGAGGCCGGCATGTCGGTGCCGCTGTACGGGTAGAACGGGTGCTGGAAGGTCGAGGCCATCAGCACGTGCGGATCGCCCTCGAAGATTTCTTCGGTCCCGTTGCCGTGGTGCACGTCGAAATCGATGATCGCGACGCGCTCGATGCCGTGCGCGTGGATCGCATGGCGCGCCGCGATCGCGACGTTGTTGAAGATGCAGAAGCCCATCGACCGCGCCCGCAGCGCGTGGTGGCCGGGCGGGCGGACACTGCAGAACGCATTTCTGATCTTTTTCTCAAAGACCAGATCGACGGCCAAGACAGCGGCACCCGCGCCGCGCAAGGCGGCATTCAGGCTGTGCGGGTTCATGGCGGTGTCCGGATCAAGGTGCACCATGCCCGTTTGCGGTGCGGTCTCGCGGATCGCGCGCACGTAATTGAGCGGATGCACGAGCGCGAGCTGTTCATCGGTGGCCAGCGGCGCCTCGTAACGCTGCAGATGGTCCGCGACGCCGGAGGAAATCAGCTGGTCCTCGATTGCCGTCAGGCGCGCCGGCTGTTCCGGATGGCCAGCGCCCATGTCGTGCTTCAGGCAGTCCGGGTGCGTGATGAACGCAGTGGGCATAAGATCATGAATACTAACGTAGAATGTCGTAATGCTTCTAAAAAGACAACTGCAAACAGCAGGCGTTTCCCCGGTGGCGCGAATCGTGGAAGCCGCCAGCCAGATCATCCTCGGCAAGGAAGCCCAGATCCGCATGGCGCTGGCCTGCATGCTGGCGCGCGGCCACCTGCTGATCGAGGACATTCCCGGCGTGGGCAAGACCACGCTCGCGCACGTGCTGGCGCGCTCCCTCGGCCTGCATTTCCAGCGCATCCAGTTCACCAGCGACATGCTGCCGGCGGACATCCTCGGCGTGTCGATCTACGAGCGCGACAGCGGCAGCTTCAAGTTCCACCCCGGCCCGATCTTCGCGCAGGTGATCCTCGCCGACGAAGTCAACCGCGCGACGCCGAAGACGCAGTCGGCGCTGCTGGAAGCGATGGAAGAGCACCAGGTCACCGCCGAGGGAGAAACGAGGAAACTGCCCGAGCCCTTCTTCGTCATCGCGACGCAGAATCCCACCGAGCAAGTCGGCACGTTTCCGTTGCCCGAGTCGCAGCTCGACCGATTCCTGATGCGCATCGAGCTCGGCTATCCGGATCGCGCCGCCGAGCGCGCGCTGCTTTCCGGCACCGACCGCCGCGACCTGCTCTCCGGCCTGGACGCCTGCATGGGCCCGGGCGAACTGGTCGAACTGCAGGGCAACGCGCAGCTCGTGCACGTTTCCCCGGCGCTGCTGGACTACGTGCAGGCGATCGTCGAGTACTCGCGCCGCTCGCCCGCGTTCACCGCGGGCCTCTCGCCGCGCGCCGCACTGGCGCTGGTGCATTCGGCACGCGCCTGGGCGCTGATCGAGGGCCGCGACAAGGTCATTCCTGAAGACATCCAGGCCGTGCTGCCCGGCGTCGCCGGCCACCGCCTGCGTCCGGCGCACGATTCCAGCCGCGGCATCGACGTCGGCGCGACTCTGATCGCCGCCGTCCCGATCCCCTGAGCAGCGGCGACTCCGACTCGCTCTACCCCGCCGGCCCGCGCGGCCGGCAACAGCGCGCCGCCGGCCTCCTGACTTCCGCCGGGGGCATCGCGCTCATTCTCGTGGTGGCCGCGCTGCTCTCCGGCCTCGGCTTCTGGACCTACCGCGCGGTCGAATACTCCCTGCAGGAATTGCGCGCAGCGACCATGAAGAGCCTGCTCGATGCGCAGGTCAACGCGCTGCGCGTCTGGGTGCGGGAGGAAATCGGCGACGCCGAGCGCATCGCCAGCGAACCGCGCGTGCGCGAAGCGATCACGGCGCTCGCCGCGGTCGCCGCGCGCAAGGACATCGGGCGGACGGAAGCGTGCGCCGGCCCGGCCCGCGCCAAGGTGGAGGAAGTTCTGCGCCCGCTCCTGCGCGAAGTGGGCGATTCCACGTTCAACATCACCTCGCCCGCCGGCAAGCTGGTCGCGACGCGCTTTCCTGAATATTGCGGCCTGCAGGTGACCGCCGCCCAATTCCTGCCGCTGCTCGAGCCGGTCTTCCGCGGCGAATCGCGCTTCATCCGCCCCTACCACGACGCGGACCGGGTGGCGTCGCCACCGCAGTTGCGCGCGGGCGAAGCCTTCGGCTGGATCGCGACCCCCATTCGCGGCCCGGACGACAAGGTCGTCGCCGCGCTGGGCATCGCCGAGCCCGCGAACGGCGTTCTCTCGGCCATCCTCGCGGCCGCGCGGCCCGGCGAAACCGGCGACCTGTTCGCCTTCGACGAGCGCAATGCGCTGCTGACCCCCAGCCGTTTCGGCGCCAACCGCCAGTTCGGCCTGCCGGGCGCGAGGCCCGAAGCCAGGGAAGGCATCGCGCTGGAGCCCTATCGCAACGGGCGCGGCGCGGAGGTCGTGGGCGCATGGCGCTGGCTGGAGGACCTGGGGCTTGGCGTCGCGATCGAAATCGACGCTGCCGAGGCCTACGCGCCGCTGCGCTACCTGCGAACCGCCTTCGGCGTCGTGTTCGGCGCGCTGGTGATCGCGGTTGGCGCCGCGCTCTGGTCGGGCCTCTCGGTGCTGCGCCTGCGCGGCGAGCTCGGCGGCCAGCGCAAGGTCGGCGCCTACCGGCTGGAGCGCGTCATCGGCGAAGGCGGCCTGGCCAACGTCTACCTCGCGCGCCACGACCTGCTGAAGCGCCCCTGCGCGATCAAGCTGCTGAAGCCGGCGCGCGCCAGCGACGAGATGATCGCGCGCTTCGAGCGCGAGGTGCAGTTCGCGAGCCGGCTGTCGCATCCGAACATCGTCGAGATCTACGACTACGGCCGCAGCACTGAAGGCTTGTTCTACTACGCGATGGAGTACCTCGACGGCATCAACCTCGGCCAGCTCGTCGCGCGCGACGGGCCGGTCCCGGTGGCGCGCGGCATCCGGATCCTGCGCCAGGTCTGCGCCGGCCTCGCCGCGGCGCACGCCGACGGCCTCGTGCATCGCGACATCAAGCCGGAGAACGTCATGGTCAGCCGACGCGGCGACGAACCGGAGACGGTCAAGATCCTCGACTTCGGCATGGTGAAGAAGGTCGACACCGAACACAGCCGGGACCTGACGCGCGGCCTGCGCATCCTCGGCACGCCGCTCTACATAGCGCCGGAACGGCTGCGCAATCCGTCCGACGTAGACGCGCGCACCGACATCTACGCCGTCGGCGCCGTCGCCTTCTTCATGTTTTCGGGGAAGAAGATCTTCGAGAGCAGCGACGACCTGGAGCTCACCAGCCGCATCCTCAACGAAGAGCCGCCGCGCGTGTCGCAGGCCGCGACGNNTCGCAGGCCGCGACGCAGACGATCCCGGTCGAGCTCGATCTGCTGATCCAGTCCTGCCTGGAGAAACGCCGCGAAGACCGGCCGCAACGCGTTTCGGACCTGGTCGTGGCGCTCGACTCGCTCGCGCTGGAGCTTGCTAGCCCGGCGCGATGACCTGGATGTGGTCGCGGCTGACGTTGATGAACGGCGCCGACATCAGCTGGCGGCCGCCGATCTCCAGCTCGAACACTTCCGCATCCGTGACCGCGATGAATTCCTTCGACCCGGTCATGTAATCGGTCACCCGCGAGCCCGGCAGCAGGTCGATATAGCCCTTGATGCGGTAGGAACCCGTGAAGATCGTGACCCTGGTCCTGGATTCGTCAGCTGCCATTTTTAACCTCCGTCGACGGCTGAAGCATACGGACCCGGTCGCCAACCCGCAACGTGCCCTCCCTCAGGACGCGCGCGTAGAGCCGGCTCCAGCCCGGATTGACCTTCTCCGACACCCGCACCACCCGGGCGTCACCGAACGATTCGACGATGTTCTGGCAGGGCGCCGCATAGCTCGCGACCTCAAGCAGCACTTCGCCCACCTCCAGGCGCGTTCCCGGCCGCAGCTCCTTCCAGGGAAGCCCCGACAGCGTGAGGTTCTCGCCTGTCGTTCCCGGCCCGATCGGATGCCCTTCCGCGCGCAACGCCTCGATCAGCTCCGTCGAATACAGCGACACCGCCCGCTCCGGACCGCCGTGGTTCTCCAGGTCCCGCTGGCAATCGCCCTCCAGACCGCCCCTGCGAAGCGCGCACGCATTGCGCGCGAGTTTCGGCACGCCGCCGCCGGAAACATTGATCGAGTGCAGGCGAGCTTCAGCCACGCGAGGCCGTCGTCGCCATTGCTTCGCCGAGACGCACGGCGCGCTCGGGGACCCACTCTGGATTGAACCGCAGGCGCTCTTTCGGGAACAACAGCACGACCGTCGAGCCGAGCAGGAACCGGCCCATCTCGTCCCCTTTGGCGAATACCCGGTCCCGTGGGCCGTATTGCCATTCCTTGACCTCACGCGCGCCCGGCGGATTGACGACGCCGTGCCAGACCGTCTCGATGCTGCCCACGATCATCGCGCCCACGAATGCCAGCACGAAGGGCCCGTGTTCCGTCTCGAAGACGCACACGACGCGCTCGTTGCGGGCGAAGAGCCCCGGCACGCCGCGCACCGTGGCGGGGTTCACCGAGAAAAAGGAGCCCGGCACGAAGATCATGCGCGTGAGACGGCCGGCGCAGGGCATGTGAATGCGGTGATAGTCCCTGGGACTCAGGTACAGCGTGGCGAAACTGCCATGCTTGAATTGCGCCGCCAGATCGCAGTCGCCGCCGACCAGCGCCACGGTCGAATAGTTGTGATCCTTCGCCTGGATGATGCGGTCGTCGTCGATCGCACCGAACTGGCTGATGGAGCCATCGACCGGGCAGATGAAATCGGCATCTGCGAGAGGCCGCGCGCCAGGGCGCAGGGCCCGCGTGAAGAACGCGTTGAAGGTCGGATAGCGCGCAATATCCGGCTCAGCCGCCTCGCCCATGTTGACGTTATAGCGCCCGACGAACCACCTGATGATCGCCGTCGTAATGCGGCCGGCTTTCGCGTTCGCAACTACGGCTCCGAAGGCGGTCATCGCCTGTTTTGGATACAGATACTGGAGAAATACGGACAAGCGGTCGGACATCAGACGATCATTCCCACGGTAGCAGCGGTAAGGCAGGTGGCGAGCGTGCCGGCGGCGATGGACTTCAGGCCGAGGGAAACGATTTCGGGGCGGCGCTCCGGACACATGGTACTCATGCCGCCGATCATGATGCCCAGGCTGCCGAAGTTGGCGAAGCCGCACAGGGCGTAGGTCATGAGCAGGCGGCTGCGTTCGGAAAGCGCGGGCATGTTCGCCATGTCGATGTAGGCGATCAATTCGTTCAGGACGGTCTTGGTCCCGAGGAGCTGTCCCGCGGCCTGCGCTTCGGACCACTGGACGCCAGCCATCCAGGCGAGCGGCGCCAGCACCCAGCCGAGGATTCCCTGCAACGTGTACGGTGCGATGAGGAGATTGACGAGCGTCACCAGCGCCACGAACACGACCAGCATGGCGATGATATTGACCAGCAACTGCGCGCCGCCGAGGGTGCCCTGCGTCAGCGCATCCATGCTGCTCGTCGCTTCGGATTTCAGTTCCAGCGCCCCGCCTGTTGCCTCGGCCGCAGGAGGGACCATGAGGAACGCCACCACCAGCGCCGCCGGAGCCGAAACAATGGAGGCGATGAGCAGGTGCGCGACCGCATCCGGAAGAACCTTGCCCAGGATGCTCGCGTAGAGGAAGAGGACAGTCCCGGCAATGGAGGCCATGCCGCCGACCATGATCGCGAACAGTTCGCCCCGCGACACGCGCGGCAGCCAGGGCCGGATGAAGAGCGGCGCTTCCACCATGCCGACGAAGACGTTCGCCGCGGTGGACAGGCCGACCACGCCGCCGACGCGCATGGCGCGCTCCAGCAGCCAGGAGATGCCGCGCACGATCCAGGGCAGCACGCCCCAGTGGAACAACAGCGCCGATATTGCGCTCATCACGAGCACGATCGGCAAGGCGCGGAAGGCGAGGATGAAGGTGGAGTTCGCGTCCGTCACGGCGAAAGGCGCCGTCCCGCCGCCGAGGTAGCCGAAAACCATTGCAGTGCCTGCCTGGGTCGATTTCTCGAGCAGGCTCAGGACGCTGTTTAGCGCGAGGAAGGCGTCCTTGGCGTAAGGCAGCTTGAGCAGCAGCAGGGCGAGCAGGAGTTGCAGCAGCAGCCCCGACCAGACCGCGCGCCAGGGAATCGCTTTTCGGTCTTCGCTGAAGGCCCAGGCAAGAAACAGCAGTCCTGCAATTCCCGCCAAACCCTGGATCACGAGGCGAAGGCCTCTGCAATCGTCTTCTGGATGGCCCCGGCCGCGGCGGCCGGATCCTTCGCGTCGCGGATCGGCCGGCCGACGACGATGTAGTCGGCGCCGTTGCGGAACGCCTGCGCCACGTCGACGACGCGCTTCTGGTCGCCCACGTCGCCGCCCGCGGGCCGGATGCCGGGCGTGATGGCAAGCAGCTTCGGGCCGAACTTCGCCTTGATGCCGGCGACTTCCAGCCCGGAACAGATGATGCCGTCGCAGCCAAGGTCCGCCGCAGCGCGTGCCCGGGAGAGCGCGAGATCCTCCAGCTTGCCGGCGTAGCCCTGCTCCGCCAGATCGGCCTGGCTGGTGCTGGTGAGCACCGTGACCGCCAGGACCTTGATGTCGCCCTTCTCCTGCACCGCGGCCTCCATCACGCCGCGATCGGCATGCACCGTCAGGAAGGTCACGCCTCGGCCGCGCAGGTTGGCGACCGCGCGGCGCACAGTTTCCGGAATGTCGTGCAGCTTGAGGTCGCAGAACACGCGGTTGCCGCGCTTCACCAGCCAGTCATGCAGCTCGAAATAGCCGCCCGAGGTGGAGAGCTCGAGGCCGATCTTGTAGAACGAAACGGAATTGCCGAGTTTTTCGACCAGCTGGCGCGCCTCGGCGGCGCTTGGAACGTCGAGCGCAGCAATCAGGCGCTCGCGTCTCGGAATATCGTTCATCTCGGGGCGCTATGATACAGGGATGGTCGAGGTTCTTGTTCTTTACTACAGCGCGGGCGGTTCGGTGCGACGCATGGCGGAACTTGTCGCCGAGGGCATCGAACGCGTGCCGGGCGCGCAAGCGCGCGTCAGGACAGTTCCCAGGGTTTCAGCGGGTTTTGCGAAGGAAATTCCCTCAATTCCGGACGGCGGGCCACCTTACAGCGAGCTTCGAGACCTCGAAGAGTGCGCGGGCCTCGCCCTGGGCAGCCCGGCGCGGTTCGGCAACATGGCCGCGCCGCTCAAGGCGTTCCTCGAGAGCACGACGCCGCTTTGGCTCAAGGGCGCGCTGGAGGGCAAGCCCGCCTGCGTCTTCACCTCCGCCGGCAGCATGCACGGCGGCCAGGAATCTACGCTCCTGAGCATGATGGTGCCGCTCCTGCACCACGGCATGCTGATGGTCGGGCTGCCCTATTCGAATCCGGAACTGAACGCCACGCGCGGCGGCGGCACTCCCTACGGTGCAAGCCACTTCGCGGGCCTCGCCGACGACCTGCCGATCTCCGAATCCGAGCGCGCGCTGTGCGTGGCGCAGGGCCGGCGGCTGGCGGAAGTCGCGTTAAAGCTCGCCAAATGACAAGGCACACCGGCGGCTGCCATTGCGGCATCAAGTCCTTCTACGTGCCGCGCTCGCACCCCGACGGCTACAGCGTGAACGCGCGCTGCCTCGACGAGGGCAGCTTCCGGATCAGCGGCGTACGCGCGATCGACGGCAGGAACTGGGAAAAACACTATCCCGAGGGTCGTGGGAAATACTAGCTTGCTGCGGTTGCTCGCCTCGGGGCTGCTCGTCGCCCTGATCGCGCTCTGCCTCGCCTGGGAATTGTGGCTCGCGCCCCTGCGGCCTGGCGGCTCCTACCTCGCGCTCAAAGCAGCGCCGCTCACGATCCCGCTGCTCGGCATCCTGCTGGGAAAGCGGTACACCTACCAATGGTCCTCGATGTTCGTCCTCGCCTACTTCACCGAGGGGGTGGTACGCGCTTGGGGCGAGCGCGGCACTTCGCAACTGCTCGCCGGCGCTGAGGTCGCCCTCAGCTTGGCGTTCTTCGCAGTTGTCGTGGCGTACTCGAGACTGACGAGAGCAGCCGCCTAGGAGCTGGCCAAACCTCAGGCCACCGGCTGCGCCTGGTATTGCGGATTGACCCGCTCCTGCTTGCTCGCAAGCTTGTTCAGCGCGCTGAGGTAGGCCCTGGCCGAAGCGACCACGATGTCGGTGTCCGCGCCGACGCCGTTGACGATGCGTCCGCCCTTCGAGAGCCGCACCGTGACCTCTCCCTGGCTCTCGGTGCCCTGCGTCACGGCATTGACCGAGAACAGCAGCAACTCGGACCCGCTCTTCGCCACCGATTCGATGGCCTTGAAGGTCGCGTCCACCGGGCCGTCGCCCTGGGACTCGGCTTTGATTTCTGAAGCTTTCGATTTCAGAATCAAGGAAGCGAAGGGCTTTTCCGATGTTCCGCTTCCCTGCTTCATCGACACGAGACCCCATTCCTCCTCGCCCGAGGTGCCGGCTTCCTGCGCCACCAGCGCGAGCAGGTCCTCGTCGAAGATGTCGGCCTTCTTGTCGGCGAGTTCCTTGAAGCGCACAAAAGCCTTGTTGTAGCCGTCGTCGTTGTCGAGCTCGACGCCGAGTTCTTTCAGGCGCTGCCTGAACGCGGTGCGGCCCGAGAGCTTGCCGAGCACGATCTTGTTGGCGGCCCAGCCCACGTCCTCGGCGGTCATGATCTCGTAGGTCTCGCGCGCCTTGAGCACGCCGTCCTGGTGGATGCCCGAGGCGTGCGCGAAGGCGTTCGCCCCGACCACCGCCTTGTTCGGCTGGACCACGAAGCCGGTGATCTGCGACACCAGGCGCGAGGCAGGAACAATTTCTTTGGTATTTATTCTTGTTTCCAGGCCAAAAAAATCCTTACGTGTCCGAACCGCCATCACCACCTCTTCCAGCGAGGTGTTGCCGGCACGCTCGCCCAGGCCGTTCACCGTGCACTCGATCTGGCGCGCGCCGCCGATGCGCACCGCGGCGAGCGAATTCGCCACCGCCATTCCCAGGTCGTTGTGGCAATGCACGCTCCACACGGCCTTGTCGGAATTGGGAATTCTTTCGCGCAGGGAGCGGATCATCTCGCCGAACTGCTCCGGCACGGCGTAGCCGACCGTGTCCGGGATGTTGATGGTGGTCGCGCCCTCCTTGATGACCGCCTCGATCACGCGGCAAAGGAAATCCGGCTCCGAGCGGCTCGCGTCCTCGGGCGAGAACTCCACGTCCGGGCAGGCCTTCTTCGCGTACTTCACCGCGAGGATCGCCTGCTCGTACACCTGGTCCGGCGTCATGCGCAGCTTCATCTTCATGTGCAGCGGGCTGGTGGCGAGGAAGGTGTGGATGCGCCACGGGCCCTTCGCGTCCTTCAACGCGTCGATGCCGCGCTGGATGTCCTTGTCGTTGGCCCGGCAGAGTCCCGCCACGATCGAATCCCTGACGACTTTGGACACGGCGCTCACCGCCTCGAAGTCGCCGTTGGAGGACGCCGGGAAGCCGGCCTCGATCACGTCCACCTTCATGCGTTCCAGCTGACGAGCGATGCGCAGCTTCTCGTCCTTGGTCATGGAGGCGCCGGGCGATTGCTCGCCATCGCGCATGGTGGTGTCGAAAATGATCAATTTGCCTGTGCTCATATGACGCTCCTTGGGGTGGATGCGCGCTGTTTACGCGCAAATCCTCTCCCGCCGGGTGGGCGGGTCAGGGGTACTGCCGAATTGGGGTTTCTAGTGTGTGCGCGCGGGGCGCAGCAGCAGGCCAGCCAGGAGAAGCAGGCTGGTGACGGTCGCGATGAGAAGGGCGACTGCTGAAGTCATGGCCCCACTATACTCATTTTTCCCATGGTCGCCAAGCTGTCGCCCGGGAGCCCCCTGAAACTCCCCGAGGCCGGCCTGCCGGGAGGCAGAACTGCCGGAGACGGTGGCTCCGCCCTGTGCACGAAGGAAGCCGGCAAGTTCGAGCGCGTTTCGACGAGAAGTAGTTTTCGTTGCTTGAGGAATGGATCCGCGCAGGCCTGCGCGAATCCTGGACTTCGACTGTCTTCGATGGCTGCAGTGCAGCATCGGCGCGCACGGGTGCGTCCGGGGATAGAATCTGTCTGTTAACCCTCTTGGAGGAGGAAAAATGAAACAACAGAATACCCGGCGTTTCCTTGCTATCGCAGGCCCGATCGTTTGCGCGCTTGCCGCAGCATTCGCCGTACCCGACCGAGCGGCGCACGCGCAGACCGCTAAGCCCGTTGTGTTGCGTTTCGTCTCCGACTTCCAGGGGCCTCCGCATCCTGCGGGGCTGGCGATGAAGCACTTCGGCGACCGGCTGCCCCAGGTCCTGCCGGGAAGCGAGGCGCGCCTCTACTACGCAGGCGCCCTTTACTCGATTCCCGAGGCCTTCGAGGCGATGCGCCAGGGCAACCTCGAGATGACCTGGATGCAGATGGGCAAGGCGGCCCCGGTGGACCCGTACATGATGGCGGTGGTCGGGCCCGGCGTGCTGACCACGGTCGGCGCGGTCGACAACCTGGAAAAGACCAAGACGTACCAGTTCCTCGTCGACCGCCTGCAGAAGCAGCAGGCGATCAAGGTGTTCGGCGCGGGGCACATGAGCTTCGGCATGGGCGTGGGCGGCAAGAAACGCTATCTCACGCCCGGCGATTTCGCCGGCCGCAAGGTGCGCAGCATGGGCCCAGCGGAAAATCCGGTGCTCGAGTCCTGGAAGGCGAGCCCCGTCGTGATGGCCTTCGGCGAGGTGCCGAGCGCGCTCGAATCGGGCGTGATCGACGGCCTGATGACCAGCATCGGCGGCTGGCTGGGCGTGCGCCAGCAGTCTCCCTTCTACACCACTGGCGGTGCCGGCGTGTTCACGGGCGATTACTACATGATCAGCGCGAGCCGGCGCTGGTGGGATCGCCTGCCCAAGCCGACGCAGGATGCGATCGAGAAGCTGGTCGCCGAGACCATCCAGGTGCAGAAGGAGTTCAACTGGTGCGTCGACAAGATGACCTACGACAAGTACGGCACCAAGGACCCCTCCAAGCCGGGCGTGTACTGGATGAACCCGCAGGAGGTGACGCAGCTCACCGGCGCGCTGGGTGAAGGTCCGTCGCGCTGGATCAAGAGCAAGCTGCCGGCGTCGGGCCAGCAGCTCGTGGACAACTTCCGCAAGGAAGGCCAGGAGCTGTCGCGGCAGCATCCGGTCGGATCGTCGTGGATCGAGAAAATCGACTGCTCGAAGCACGCCTCGAAGATCGTTATTAGGTAGTGCAGGCCTTCGTAGAGAAGGCCTACGCGGCCTGGCGTGCGTTCCAGGACGGGTTCCTGGCGCCCGTCGCCGCGGTCATTTTCGTCGGCGCGACGCTGCTCGCGCTGCTCGAGGTGGCGCGGCGCTACCTCCTCGGGCTGTCTTTCGAGTGGCAGCAGGATGCGGTCACCTTTTTCATCCTGAGCGGGGTGTTCCTCTACTTCAGCATCTCGCAGCGGCGTGACGCGCACCTTACCGTCACCCTAATCCCGGAGTTGTTCAACGTGTTCGGCGGGCGCTGGCGCAGGGCCGCGGCAGCGGTGAAGCTCGTCGCGCTGGTGTACTCGCTGTTCTTCATGGCAGCGGTGGTCTGGTGGGGGCTGCCGGAGGTCGAGGACGCCTTCAAGTACGAATCGCGCACCGAGAGCCTGGCTTTCCCGATGTGGCCCTTCCTCGCAATCCTGCTCGCGTCCTTCGCCTGCATGGCGATCACCATGCTGTTCCAGATTTACCGCGCGGCGCAGGCGCTGCGCGGGCGCACGGTGCTCGAGGAGCCGGCCCAGGAAATGGACGGGACGCATTAGATGGGAATGAACCGCTAGTGGCCATCGTCGCTATTGTTCTGTTCGCTCTCTTGCTGCTGGCGGTGCCCATCGGCATCGCGCTGAGCTCCGCGGCGGCGGCCTACATCATGGTCGACCCGCTGCTCGAGCCGACCGTGATCTTCCGTCAGTTCTTCAGCTTCATCGGGCGCTACTCGCTCACCGCGATCCCGCTGTTTATCTTCGCCGGCTTCCTCATGGAGAAGACCGGCCTCATCTCGCAGCTGTTCAAGTTCGCCGATTCGCTGGTCGGCCACCTGCCGGGCGGCTTCGGCGTCGCCACCGTGCTCGCCTGCGTGCTGTTCGGTTCCATCTCCGGATCGAGCGTGGCGATGGCGGCGGCGATGTCGGTGATCGCGATCCCGGAGATGCGGAAGCGAGGCTATCCCGACTGGCTCTCGGGGGGACTGGTGGCGACCGCCGGCGGCATCGCGATCCTGATCCCGCCGAGCATCCCGCTGCTGATCTACGGCATCGTCACCGAAACCTCGATCATCCGCCTGTTCTTCGCCGGCGTGATTCCCGGCCTGTTGCTCGCGTTGGGCAACATCATCACCGTCATGGGGATCGCGATCTGGCTGAAGCTGCCGAAGGGCGGGAAGTTCGACCGGGCGCGGGTGTGGCGCGAGTCGAAGGGCGCGATCCCGGCGCTCGGCATGCCGGTGGTCATCCTCGGCGGCCTCTACGGCGGCCTGTTCACGCCGACCGAGGCAGCGGCGGCGGCCTGCGGCTACGCGATGGTCTACGGCCTGATCGTCGGCCGCGGCGAGTTCGTGCGCCAGCTGCTGCCCACGGCGATGCGCGCCATGAACCTGACGGGCGTGATCCTGTTCCTGATCGGCAGCGTGGGCGTGTTCCAGTTCCTCGCCGCCAACATGTACTGGCCGCAGAAGATCACCGACACGATCGTCGGCTGGGGCCTGACCCCGCTCGGCTTCATCTTCGCCTACATGGGCGTGCTGCTGATCCTCGGCATGTTCGTCGACGGCATCGCGATGATCCTGCTCACCGTCCCGGTCATCTTCCCGGTCGCCTACGCGATGAAGATCGACCCGGTGGCCCTGGGCATCATGCTGACCCTGAACATCGAGATGGGCGTGGTGACCCCGCCGGTGGGCCTGAACCTGTTCGCCGTGAGCGGCACGTCAAAGATTTCACTTAAGGACGTCGTCAAGGGGACGATTCCGTTCTTCATCGGGGATGGTCTTGTCCTGCTTGGGGTGATCTTCTTCCCCGAACTCGCCACCTGGCTGCCCGACAAGCTGGTGGTCGACACCTTCAAGTAGCGGCGCTGCGCTTGGGAACCAGCACGGTGCGCTCGAAAGTCATGAATTCCGTGCCGTCCGCCTTTTTCCCCACGGTACGCACCGTCACCAGTCCCTGCGTCGGCCTGGACTTCGATTCGCGCATCGCGATCACCTCCGATTCGGCGTAGATGGTGTCGCCGACGAACACCGGCGCGGTCAGCCTTACCTTGTCCCAGCCCAGATTGCCGATGGCGCGATAGCTGACGTCGTCGACGCTCATGCCGGTGACCATCGCGAGCGTGAGACAGCTGTTCACCAAAGGGCGGCCGAACTCGGTTTTTGCCGCGTAAGCGTGGTCGAAGTGCAGCGGGTGCCTGTTCATGGTCAGCAGCGTGAACCAGGTGTTGTCCGCCTCGCTGATGGTGCGTCCCGGCCGGTGTTCGTAGAGGTCGCCGATCGTGAAATCCTCGTAGCTGCGGCCGGGCTGGGCGCGTATCCGCTTCATGGCGCCGGATCCCCGAGCAAGGCGTGGTTGTCGGCGCCCGCGGCCGAACCGGCGCGCTGCTCGAGGCGTTGGCCGTTGATGCGGATCGGGCTCGCGAGCACGCGCAGGCTGCCACGATCCGGATGCGGCACCGTGCCGATCATGCCGGCGCGCTGCGGAAACGGGTTCTCCAGGGCCTGCTTGAGGTCGTATACCGGGCCGATCGGCAGCGACGCGGCGAGCTTCTCCAGCCAGTGCGCCGTCGGCTGACGGCGGAACTCGGTATCAAGCGCTTCCGTCAGCGCATCGCGGTTGGCCAGGCGCGCCTTCATATCCGCGAACCGCGCGTCCCTGGCGAGCTCCGGCCGGCCAATGCCCTTGACCAGCACCTCCCAGAACGCATCGTTCATTGCGGCGACGAACACCCAGCCGTCGGCGGTGGCGAACGTCTGCGTCGGCGTCAGCGACAGGTGCGCGCCGCGCGGCTGGCGCGTGGACTCGAAGCCCTCGTTCAGGTACCAGGTCGCCGAGTAGCCGAGCTGGTGCAGCGCCACGTCGTACAGGCAGACGTCGACGTCGCAGCCGATGCCGCTCTTCTGCGCGCGCAGCAGGCAGGCGAGCAGCCCGACCGCGCCGGTGGCGCCCGACATGTAGTCGACCATCGCGACGCCGGCGCGCGCCGGCGCAGCTTCCGGCTCGCCCGTGAGGCTCATGAGTCCGGCCTCGGCCTGCATCAGGTAGTCGAAGCCCGGTCGCGCAGCGCGCTCGTTGTCGCGGCCGTAAGCCGAGATGTGCAGGCAGACGATCTTCGGGTTGAGGCGCGACAGCGCGGCGTAGTCCAGGCCCAGCTTCGCCGGCTGGTCGCCGCGCAGGTTGTTCATCACCGCGTCTGAGGTGCGCACCAGCGCCTCGAAGCCGGCGCGCCCATCGGCGCTTTTCAGGTCGAGCAGCACGCTGCGCTTGTTGGCGTGCCAGGTCTGGTAGTACAGGCTGTCGCCGGGCGCGGCGAAAAAGGGCCCGACGCGGCGCGACGGCTCGCCCGCGGGGCCCGGCTCGACCTTGATCACCTCCGCGCCCAGTTCCGCGAGCATTGCCGAGCCATAGGGCCCGGCGCCGAAATGCTCCAGCGTCAGGATCCTGATTCCCTGCAGGGGCCTCAGCCCGGCGGGTTCCTGCGGATCCATTGCTTCGAGATGATGATGCGCTGCATTTCGTTGGTGCCCTCGCCGATGCAGGTAAGCGGCGCGTCGCGGTACAGGCGTTCGATGTCGAACTCCTTCGAGTAGCCGTAGGCGCCGTGGATGCGCATCGACTCGATGCTGTTCTCGAGCGCCGCCTCGGAAGCGAAGTACTTCGCCATGCCGGCCTCCATGTCGCAGCGCTCGCCGCGGTCGAAGATGCCGGCCGCGTCCAGCGTCAGCAGGCGCGCGGCGCGCGCGCGCGTCGCCATCTCGCCCAGCTTCAGCTGGATCGCCTGGTGCTCGCTGATGGGCTTGCCGAAGGTCTGGCGCTGCTGGGCATAGTCGGAGGCAAGCTTGAGCGCCCCTTCGGCGATGCCCACGCCGCGCGCGGCGACGTTGATGCGGCCCAGTTCGAGGCCCCCGGTCACCTGGCGGAACCCCTGCCCTTCGACCCCGCCGATGAGGTGGTCGGCCGGCACCCTGTAGTCGTCGAACACCAGCTCGGCAGAGTCGATGCACTTGTAGCCCAGTTTCTCCAGCTTGCGGCCGACCGCGAAGCCCGGCCCCTTGGGTGCGATGAACAGACTCATGCCCTTGTGGCGCGGCTGCATGCCCGAGTCGGTCTTCACCAGCAGCGCGACGCAGGAGCCCTCGATGCCGTTCGAGATCCAGGTCTTGGTGCCGTTGATGACGTACTCGCCGCCCTCCAGCCGCGCGTTCATGCGGATGCCCTGCAGGTCGGTCCCTGCATCGGGTTCGGTGAGCGCGAGGCCGCCGCGGATTTCGCCGCTCGCCAGGCGCGGCAGCCAATGGCGCTTCTGCTGCGCGGTGCCGAATTTCTCGATCGCGAGCGCGAGCATCAGGTGCGAATTGAAGATGCCGGTGAGCGCCATCCACACCGAAGAGATGTGCATCACGATCCGGGCATAGAGCGTCGCGGGAAGTCCCAGCCCGCCGTACTCCGCGGAAATGGTGGCCCCGAACAGGCCCATCGCCTTCATCTGCTCCACCAGCTCGTGCGGGTAGCGGTCGGCATGGTCGAACTCGCGCACGCGTGGCCGCACCTCGCGCTCGACCCAGCGCTCGATGGCCTCGAGCAGTTGCGCTTCCTGGCCCGCGTCGAAGCGCGCGCCGGCAGGAACAGCGATGCTCACCCCGCCTTGATCACGCCGCAGGCGATGCGAGCGCCCGCGTTCCCGGTTGGCTGCGTCTTGAAGTCGTCCGGATCGGCGTGCACGATCAGGCCGCGGCCGATGATGTCGGTGGCGCCCGAGCCGACCGCAATTACATCGAGTTCCACGACCACGTTGCCGCGGCCGTTCTTGCCGGCCTTGAGCGAAGGCAGGTCGCCGGCGTGCCGATTGGCATCCGTGTGCCGTGAGTGCGGCTTGCCCTGGGGATTGAAATGCCCCCCCGCGCTCATGCCGTCACCCGAGCTGCAATCGCCTTTCTCGTGGATGTGCAGGCCATGCTCCCGGTCCGGACGCAGGCCCTGCACGAAGATCGTAACCTTAACCTTGTCGCCCACCTGCTCGAAGGTGGCCTCGCCGAAGGTCTTGCTGCCCTTGGTGGGCAGCAATTGAGCGGTGGCGCGCGGCGCCTCGGGCGGCGTTGATGCGCAGGCGGTGAGAAGCAGTGCGGACGTGGCGGCGACGATAAGCGACGGATTCATGGTTGTGATCCTCCTGTGCCCGAATTTACCGTGTTAGCCGCCTGCGTGGAAGCGAGCGTTGCAGAGTATTGCAACGCAACACGGCGGACGAAGCGGTCGATTCCATCCGGAAGAACGTCGCCGCGGCTTGAGCGGGCCTGGCCACCCTTCAACCGAGCACGGTCAAGGTCTTGACCCTGGAAAAGTCCCGGTCGTGCGTCACCAGCGCGTCGGCATTGATCGACATCGCGCTGGCGACCTGGATCGCGTCGGCCATGCGCAGGCCCAGGCTGGCACGGAATCGCGCGGCGCTTTCGGCGATGTCCACCGTAAGGTTGGCGACCTGCCAGGATTCCAGTACCGCGCGGTAGCGTTTGGCGAGCGCCTCTTCGCCTGACTTGAGCGGTCCGGTCAGGACTTCCGCGATCGTGATTGTCGTCACGGCAAACCGGATCTCACCGGCAGACTGGCGCTCGAATAGCGGCTGGAATCGCGGCGCAAGCTTTGGGTGCCGCTCGAGCACGTAAATGATCGGCGCCGAATCCACCAGCACCAGCGTCCCGTCGGGCAGATCGGACAGCGCTAGCGATCCCATTCTTCCCGCAATTTGCGCAACGTTCTCGCGCTGTCCTTGCCCCACAGGCCCTTGCCGGAGCCCGCCAAACCGAGCAACGACATTTGCCGCGGCCGGTCCGCGGCGCGGCCGTGCGGAACAATGGCGGCAATCGGGCGCCCATGACGCGTGATAACGGTTGAGCGCCCCCGTTCCGCCTCCGCCAGCAAGGCCGGCAACTGGCTGCGAGCGTCTTCGACGCCTTTGCGATCCCGCCGCGACATGAATTAACTGTACAGACTGTACAGATTCAGGTCAAGCCGGCGCTCAGTTTACCGGCCGGGCGCGCCGGCCCATGACCCAGAGAACGTAGCCCGAGACGCCGTACGCAAAGACCATCAGGAACAGGACCACCGACGGCTTGAGCGACACCACCGCGAGGCCCGCGGCGAAGACGGCCACCACCCAGAACGGCACCGCCTTCTTCAGGTTGAATTCCTTGAAGCTGTAGAACGGCACGTTCGACACCATGGTGATGCCGGCGTACATGGTGAACACCCAGGCGATGACGTTGAGCCACAGATCGCGGTCGATACCCAAGTCATCGAACACCCAGACCAGGCCGGCCAGCATCGCCGCCGCCATCGGGCTGGGCAATCCCTGGAAGTAGCGCTTGTCGACGACGTCGATGTTGGTGTTGAAGCGCGCCAGGCGCAGCGCGGCACCGGCGCAATAGACGAAGGCGGCGATCCAGCCGAGCTTGCCGAGATCCTTCAGGGCCCAGACGTACATCACCAGCGCCGGCGCGGCCCCGAACGAGACCATGTCCGAGAGACTGTCGTACTGCGCGCCGAATTCGCTCTGGGTGTGGGTAAGGCGCGCGATGCGGCCATCCAGCCCGTCCAGCACCATGGAGACGAAGATCGCGATCGCCGCGGTTTCGAACTCGCCGTTCATCGCCTGGACGATGGCGTAGAAGCCCGAGAACAGCGACGCCGTCGTGAAGAGATTGGGCAGCAGGTAGATGCCGCGACGGCGCAGGGCGCCTATGCCGCGGGGTGAATTCTCCGGCCGGTGCCCGTCAACATCGTCGCGCTCATCCATGCAACCTGGTGCACTAGTTCTTGGAGGTGTCTACGAGCCGGTTCTTGCGGATCCAGGGCATCATCTCGCGCAGGCGCCCGCCGACTTTCTCGATCGGCAGCTCGGCGGTCTGGCGCCGGCGCGACAGCAGCGTCGGCTGCCCGGCGCGGCTCTCGAGCACGAATTCCTTGGCGTATTCGCCCGACTGGATGCGGCCGAGGATTTCCTTCATGCGCTGGCGCGTGCCCGCGTCGATCACCTTCGGGCCGCTCACGTATTCGCCGTACTCGGCATTGTTCGAGATCGAGTAGTTCATGGTACCGATGCCGCCCTCATACATCAGGTCGACGATCAGCTTGAGCTCATGCAGGCACTCGAAGTATGCCATTTCGGGCGCGTAGCCGGCTTCCACCAGCGTGTCGAAGCCCGCCTTCACCAGTTCCACGGTGCCGCCGCACAGCACGGCCTGCTCGCCGAACAGGTCGGTCTCGGTTTCTTCCTTGAAGTTGGTCTCGATGATGCCGGCCTTGCCGCCGCCGATCGCCGACGCATAGCTGATCGCCATGTCGCGCGCCTTCTTGGACGGGTTCTGGTGCACCGCCACCAGGCAGGGCGTGCCGCCGCCCGCCACGTAGGTCGAGCGCACGGTATGGCCGGGCGCCTTGGGCGCGACCATCCAGACGTCGATGTCCTTGCGCGGGATGACCTGGCCGTAATGCACGTTGAAGCCGTGCGCGAAGGCAAGCGCGCCGCCCTTCTTCAGGTTCGGCGCCACGAACTCGTTGTACACGGCGGCGATGTGCTCGTCGGGCAACAGCATCATGACGATATCGGCGCTTTTCACGGCGTCGGCCACTTCGGCGACCTTCAGCCCCGCCTTCCTGGCCTTGTCCCAGGACACGCCGGACTTGCGCAGGCCGACGGTGACCTTCATGCCGGACTCGTGCAGGTTCAGCGCATGCGCGTGGCCCTGCGAGCCGTAGCCGAGGATGGTGACCTTCTTGCCCTTGATGAGGGAGAGGTCGGCGTCTTTGTCGTAGTAGACCTTCATGGTGGATCCTTACGCTCTGAGAATTCGATTGCCGCGGCCGATGCCACTGGCACCGGTACGGACGGTTTCGAGGATCGCGCTCTGGTCAAGCGCATGGATGAATGCATCCAGCTTCGCGCCGTCGCCGGTGAGCTCGATGGTGTAGGTGTTGTCCGAGACGTCGATGACGCGGCCGCGGAAGATGTCGGCCATTCGCTTCACGTCTTCGCGTTCCTTCACGCCGGCGCGCACCTTGATCAGCATGAGTTCCCGTTCAATGTGCTCGGCTTCCGAGAGGTCCACGACCTTGACCACCTCGACCAGCTTGTTCAGCTGCTTGGTGATTTTCTCGATGACATCGTCCGAGCCCACCGTCACCACGGTCATGCGCGACATCGAGGCGTCCTCGGTCGGCGCCACGGTGAGCGACTCGATGTTGTAGCCGCGCGCCGAAAACATGTTCGAGATGCGCGACAGGGCCCCGGCCTCGTTTTCGACCAGGATCGATATGATGTGCCGCATTAGAGTTCCTCGGAGAGGATCATCTCCGTGATGCCCTTGCCGCCGGGGATCATCGGATAGACGTTTTCCGTCTGGTCGGTGAGGAAATCGAGGAACACCAGGTCCTTCTTGCGCTTGAAGGCCTCGCGCAGCGCGGGCTCGACGTCGGCCTGCTTGGTGATCTGCACGCCCGAGTGGCCGTAGCCTTCGGCCAGCTTGACGAAATCGGGCAGCGCGTCCATGTACGACTCGGAGTAGCGGTTGCCGTGGAAGAACTGCTGCCACTGGCGCACCATGCCCATGTACTTGTTGTTCAGGTTGATGATCTTGATCGGCAGGCGGTATTGCTTGCAGGTCGAAAGCTCCTGCAGGCACATCTGGATCGAGGATTCGCCGGTGACGCAGGCCACCGTCGCGCCCGGGTTCGCCATCTGCACGCCCATCGCCGAGGGCAGGCCGAAGCCCATGGTCCCCAGGCCGCCGGAGTTGATCCAGCGCCGCGGTTTGTCGAATCGGTAGAACTGCGCCGCCCACATCTGGTGCTGGCCCACGTCCGAGGTGATGAAGGCGTCGCCGCCGGTGACCTCGTAGAGCTTCTCCAGCACGAATTGCGGCTTGATGAGCTTCGACTTGCGGTCGTACTTCAGGCAGTCCTTGCCGCGCCATTCGTTGATCTGCTTCCACCACGGCTTGATGTCCTGGATCTTGTTTTTCTCAAGCAGGCCCAGAAAGTCATTCAAGACATCCGGAATATTGCCCACGATGGGCACGTCGACCTTGACGCGCTTGGAGATCGAGGACGGATCGATGTCGATATGGATGATCTTGCGCGGGTTCTGCGCGAAGTGCGCCGGGTCGCCGATGACGCGGTCATCGAACCTCGCGCCGATCGCCAGCAGCACGTCGCAATGCTGCATCGCCATGTTGGCTTCGTAGGTGCCGTGCATGCCCAGCATGCCGAGGAACTGCTCGTCGTTGGACGGGTAGCCGCCCAGGCCCATCAGCGTGTTGGTGATCGGGAAGCCGGTGCGCTTGATCAGGTCCTTCAGCTGCGCGGACGAGTTCGACAGCACCACGCCGCCGCCGGTGTAGACCATCGGGCGCTTCGCTTCCTGCAGCAGCTGCACCGCCTTCTTGATCTGCCCGGCGTGGCCCTTCTTCACCGGGTTGTAGGAGCGCATGCTGACCGTTTCCGGGTACTGGAACTCGCAGGCGTTGACGGTGACGTCCTTCGGGATGTCCACCAGCACCGGGCCCGGGCGGCCGGTGGTGGCGATGTGGAAGGCCTTCTTCATCGTCATCGCGAGGTCCTTCACGTCGCGCACCAGGAAGTTGTGCTTGACGCAGGGGCGCGTGATGCCGACGGTGTCGCACTCCTGGAACGCATCCTCGCCGATGGCGTGCGTCGGCACCTGCCCGCTAATGACGATCATCGGGATTGAATCCATGTACGCGGTGGCGATGCCGGTCACCGCGTTGGTCAGGCCGGGGCCGGAAGTGACGAGGCAGACGCCGACCTTCTGGGACGAGCGCGAATAGCCATCGGCAGCGTGCGCCGCGCCCTGCTCGTGGCGCACCAGAACGTGGCGCACCTTGTCCTGCTTGAACAGTTCGTCGTAGATCCACAGGACCGCGCCGCCCGGATAGCCGAATACGACTTCGACGCCTTCCGCTTGCAGGCAGCGGATGAGGATCTGGGCGCCGGTCAGTTGTTCGGTCTTGATGCGGTCCATGACATTGGGTCCGAGGCAGGAAAAGCATTCAAGATTAACGGCTTGCTGCAATGCGGTCAAGCAAGCCACGGTACCTCCGCAGGCGCGGTTTGGTACCATCCTTGCAAGAGCCGGGAGCATCGGCCTGGGGGAGAGAATCTGGCGTCAAGCAGTGAACTGTCGGCCTTCCTCGCGGGGGTGGAGCGGCGCGCGTTCAAGCAGGCGATATTCGCCGTTCGCGACGACGAGGCGGCGCTCGATATCGTGCAGGATGCGATGATGCGGCTCTCGGAGCGCTACGGCGACCGCGCACCCGGGGAATTGCCGCCGCTCTTCCAGCGGATCCTGCAGAACGCCATCCGGGACTGGTTCCGGCGCCAGAAGGTGCGCTCGACCTGGACCACCCTGCTCTCGTCGCTTGCGCCCGGGCGCGGCGAGGAGGACGATCAGGATCCGCTCGACACTTTGCAGGAGGCGGGCGACGCAAATCGAGAGGAATCGCCACCGGACCAGCTGGAGCGGACTCAAGTTATTGAAATAATTGAGAAAGAATTGTCCCTGCTGCCGCCGCGTCAACGCGAGGCTTTCCTCATGCGTTACTGGGAGGATCTGGATGTTGCGGAGACCGCGAAGGCCATGGGTTGCTCGGAAGGCAGCGTGAAGACACACTGCTCCCGGGCCACGCACGCCTTGGCGATCGCATTGCGCAGCAGGGGCATTACCCTCTGAACGGCGTCCGGGAAAAACGACCATGAACGAAATCAAATTCGCCAACAAGATTCGCCAGGCCCTGAACGAGGGCGCGCGACTGCAGGGTGACCGGGGCGCACACATCGCCGAACGGCTGCGCGCGGCCCGCGAGCAGGCCCTCGAGCGGCGCCGCATCGCGCGCGCGCCGGCGCTCGCCTGGATGCGCGGCACGGCCCTGGCCACCGCCGATGGCGCGGCGGGCGGCGCCGGCGGCTTTTCGCTGCGCCTGCTGCTGGCGACGGTGCTCCTGGCCGTCGGCCTGTTCGGGATCTACAGCGGCCAGTTGGACCAGCGCGCCGCCGAAGTCGAGGAACTGGACGCCCTGCTGCTGACGGACGACCTGCCGATCGACGCCTACCTCGACCGCGGCTTTGAAGCGTGGCTGAAGAAGGTTTCCGCGAATTGATGCGCGCCGCGCTCGCCGCCCTGCTGCTCGGATTCGCCTTGACCAGCGCCATCGGCGCCCCCAAGGAAAAGGGTCCCGCCTGGGCCTCGCTCACGGCTGACCAGCAGCAGGTTCTCGCGCCGCTTGCGGGCGAATGGAGCAAACTCTCGCGCGAACAGAAGACGAAGTGGCTCGGCATCGCCAAGCGCTACCCGAAGATGACGCCGCTGGGACAGAAGCGCGCCCAGAACCGGATGCAGAACTGGGCCAAGCTGACGCCAGAGCAGCGCTGGCAGGCGCGCGAGCAGTACCGCAGCATCGGCAAGGCGGCGCCGATCCGGCGCGACGAATTGCGCAAGTACTGGGCGGAATACCAGGCGCTGCCGCCGCACGAGAAGCGCATGTTCGACGTACCCCCGAGCTACGTGCCGCCCGCGAAGCGCAGACAGCGCCCGCCCCTCAGGCCCGACCCCGCGCACACCGCCCCGCAGTGAGCGACGCGGCACCGCCGATCCGGCGCCGCCTGGCGAGCATGCTGTACGAATTCCTGCTGCTGTTCGCAATCGGCTTTCTCGCCGTCTGGCTGTTCCAGTTCGCCGCCGGCACGCTCGCGATCGTGGGTTGGCGCCGCCACCTGCTGCAGCTTTTTCTGCTCGCCGTGTTCGCCGCCTATTTCCTGTGGTGCTGGCTGCGCGGCGGCCAGACACTGGCGATGAAGACCTGGCGCATACGGCTGGTCTCGAAGAACGGGCATGCGCGGCTGCAGCCGAAGGCGGCGCTGCTGCGCTTCGTCTATGCCCTGCTGCTGGTGCCGACCATGGTCGGGATTTTCTGGGCGCTGGTCGACCGCGACCGCCAGTTCCTGCACGACCGCCTCGCCGGCAGCCTGCTCGTCAACGCCTAGCTGGCCCGCAGGCGCACCCACACCGGGCGCAGGCGCTCGATCCACAGCATCATCAGGACCGCGGTCCCGAGGAAGAGCGCGCTCGGCACCGCGGCCGCCGCGATCGGCGGCCACTCCTTCAGCAGCCCGACGTGGGAGAACAGGCTGTTCAGCATGTGGAAGAGGATCCCCAGCATGATGCCGAGGAACACCTTGATCCCGACCATGCCCGAGCGCGCGTGCATGTAGGCGAACGGCAGGGCCAGCGCCATCATCACCAGCGTCGCGAGCGGATAGAAGAGTTTCTTCCACAAGGCGATTTCATAGCGTTCGGTCTTCTGCCGGTTCCCGGCGAGGTGCTGCAGGTACTTGTAGAGTTTCCAGGCCGACATGCGTTCCGGAACCACGATGAGCACGTTCAGCAGGTCCGGATTCACCGCGGAGCGCCACTCGGCCTCGTCGTAGCGCGCCACGGTCGGCCCGGCCGGGCCGAACATGGTCTGCGATACGTCCACCAGCCGCCAGGCGCCCGCGCCGGCATACTCGCCGCGCGCCGCCTCCGTCACCTGGCGCAGGCGGTAGGTGGAATCGAACTCGAAGATCCGCACGCCGGTCAGAACGTTCGCCTCGCGCGCCTCGCGCACATTGATGAACGAGCGCTCGTCCTTGAGCCATAGCCCGGAGTTCAGGCTGCCGCCGATGAGCGACTGCATCGCATGCATGCGCACCTTCTGCGCCGCCTCGTCGGAGAAGGGCGCGATCCACTCGCCAATGGCGAACGTCGCGGCGACGAATGCCAGGCCGATCCTCGCCAGCACCCTGCCGGCATGCAGCGGCGACAGTCCCGAAGCTCGCATCACGGTGTATTCGGAATTGCTCGACAGGTGCGCCAGCACGTAGAGGGTGCCGATCAGCACCGCCACGGGGAGCAGCTCGTAAGCGTGCGCGGGGATCCACAGCGCAATCACGGTGAAGATATTGCCGAGCTGGTAATTGCCATTGCCCAGGTCGCGCAGTTCCGCGATCAGGTCGAAAAACGCGAACAGCGCGAGGAAGCCGAGCAGCACGAATCCGACCGCGCCGTAGATCTGGCGCGCCAGGTAGCGCTCAAGGGTGGGGATGCGTTTCAACGGGCCGTCAACTTGCGCCGCGGCATCCGCAGAAGCGACATGCGCTGCGCAAAGAGCCCCAGCAGCACCAGCAGCATCACCGCGTGCACCAGCCACAAGCCGGTGCCAAAACCGAGCTTGCCCTGGGCGACCTGCGCCTGGCTGACCGAGAGCAGGTTCGAATACACCATGTAGGTCAGCAGCGCGAACAGCAGGTTCACCGAGCGCCCGGCGCGCGGGTTGACGAAGCTCATCGGGATCGCGAGCAGCGCGAGGATCAGCGCGGACGCCGGCATGCCGAAGCGCCAGAGCAGCTCGCCCAGGTTGCTGCGCGTCGGGCTTTCGATCAGGCCGAGGGTGGAAGTGCTCTTGTGCGTAGCCACCGGTTCGTCTCCCTCCTTGGTCTGGATGCGCGTCGCGTAGCGGTCGAACTCCATCAGGCGGAAATCGGCGCTGCCCGGCGTGCCGACGTAGCGTCGCCCGGAAAGCATCACGAGGAAGCGGTCGCCGTTGGGCGCGTACTCGGTGAAGCCGCGCTCGCTCATCATCACGCCGGTGCGGCGGTGCTGGGTCGAATTCACGAACACGTTCTGCACCGAACTCTTGTCGCCGGCGATGGACTCGACGAAGAACACGCGCTCGCGGCTGCGCGACTCGCCGAAGGTGCCCGGCTCGACGCGCGAGATATCGTCGCGCGAGTCGATGCGGCTGCGGTACTGCTCGCTCTTCTGCGCCGCCCAGGGCGAGATGAAGAACGACAGAACCGCGATCACCAGAACCAGCGGCGCGGCGAAGATCAGCACCGGGCGTATCCAGGAGGCGAGCGACAGGCCGGAATTGAACCAGATCACCATTTCGGAATCGCGCCAGCTGCGATTCAGCGCGAGCAGCACCGAGATGAACAGGGTAAGCGACAGCAGCACCGGCAGCAGGTTGAGCGCCGAGAAACCGAGGAAGGCGATCACCGCGTCCGACGGAATCTTGCCTCCGGCGGCCTGGCCGAGCAGCCGGATCAGGCGCGTCGTGAGCGCGATCAGGAACAGCGAGAGGAACACCGCCACCGCAAGATTCGCGAACTCCCGCAGCAGCGTGCGGAGGAAGATCATGCGATACTTGGGATGAAAATCATAGGAGAAATCCGGTGCAATTTAGCATACGCGCGCTGACGCCAGAGAAGCAGAAAACCGGCTGCCTGATGCTTGCAATTTTTTCAGGGTCCGTCCTGGCGCGCAGCGCGCAGGCCGCGGACAAAGCGGCCGGCGGCGCATTGCGCCGTGTGCTCGCCCAGGGCGATCTGGCCGCAAAGGCCGGCGCCACCCTGCTGCTGCACAGGATCCAGGGCATTGCCGCCGAACGCGTGCTCCTCGTCAGTCTCGGGGAACGCAAGGAATATGGCGTCGCGCAGTTCCGCGAAGCAGTGCGCGGCGCGGCGACGGCGCTTAAGGGCCTCGGCGCGCGCGACGCCGTGCTCCCGGTGGCGGATTTCGCAGTCGGCGGCCGCGGCCTGCCCTGGGCCGTGCGCCACGCAATCCTCGGCCTGCGCGACGTGTTCTACCGCTTCGACCAGCTCAAGACGCAGAAGAAGCCCGCCGCACCCGCGCTCGCCGCCGTGACCCTGGCGATTGCCGGCGCGCCGGTGACGCTGCAGGCGCAGGCTGCCGTCCGCGAGGCGACGGCGACGGCCGATGGCGCGGATCTCGCGCGCACGCTCGGCAACCTGCCACCCAACATCTGCACGCCCGCGTACCTTGCCGACGAAGCGCGCGGGATGGCGAAGCAGTACAAGCTCGGCATCGAAGTGCTCGAGCGCAAGGACATGGAGCGGCTCGGCATGGGCGCGCTGCTGGCGGTCAGTTCGGGCTCGCGCCAGCCGCCCAAACTGATCGTGCTGCGCTATTCCGGCGCGGCCAAGTCGAAGAGGCCGCTGGTGCTGGTCGGCAAGGGCATCACCTTCGACACCGGCGGAATTTCCCTCAAGCCCGGCGGCGAGATGGACGAGATGAAGTTCGACATGTCGGGGGCCGGCAGCGTGCTGGGCGCGATCCGCGCGCTGGCGGGCATGCGCGCGCCGGTCAATGTGGTGGGCGTCGTGGCGACCTGCGAGAACATGCCCGACGGCGCCGCGACGCGCCCCGGGGACATCGTGACCACGATGTCGGGCCAGACGGTCGAGATCCTCAACACCGACGCCGAAGGCCGCCTGATCCTGTGCGATGCGCTCACGTACTCGGAGAAGTTCAGCCCCGACGCCGTCGTCGACATCGCGACCCTGACCGGGGCCTGCGTGATCGCCCTCGGCCACGTGGCCACGGGCCTGTTCGCCAACGACCAGAAGTTGGCGGATGCAATTCTCAAGGCCGGGGAGGACGCCTGGGACCGCGCCTGGCAGCTGCCGCTGTGGGAGGACTACCAGGAACAGCTGCGCTCCAATTTCGCCGACATGGCGAACATCGGCGGCCGGCCGGGCGGCAGCATTACCGCGGCCTGCTATCTCGCGCGCTTCGCGCGCAAGCTGCGCTGGGCGCACCTCGACATCGCGGGCACCGCCTGGCGCAGCGGCCGGGACAAGGGCTCGACCGGGCGGCCGGTCCCGTTGCTGGTGCGTCTTGCCCTGCGCAAAACGGGTTAGGAATTTGACTTCAATAGATTTCTATTTCAACGCGGGGGACCGGCTCGGCGTCGCCTGCCGTCTCGCGGGCAAGGCGCTGCAGCAGAAAAAGCGCGTGCTGATCTACGCGCCGCAGGCGGACCTGGCGCAGAAGATCGACCGCCTGCTCTGGGTGAGCAACGCGACTTCCTTCATACCGCACTGCTACGCCCGCGATCCGCTTTCCGTCGGCACGCCGGTGCTGATCGCCGATGGCGCGGAGCCCCCGGCGGGCGCGGCCGCGTCCTGCGAAGTACTGCTCAACCTGTCGGCCGGGACCCCGCCGCTCTTCGAACGCCACGAACGCGTGCTCGAGATCGTGGCGCAGGACGAGGAGCAGGTGCTCGCCGGTCGCGCGCGCTTCAAGTACTACCGCGAGCGCGGCTACGAAATCCGCAACCACGACCTGGCGCGGGCCGCGGCATGACCGACAAGGACCCGAACCAGCTGTTCGCGCGCGTCGACGCGCTCATGAAGCGGCAGCAGGAAGACACCCGGCGCGCCGGCGAGGAAGTGCCGTTGCTCACCGAGATCGTCGCGCACGATGAAACAGCGGCGAAATCGGCAGAGGCCGACGCGGAGAAGGCGCTGGCCGACGACATCGAGCGGATCCTGCTCGTGCGCCTGGTGCCCGAAGTCAACAAGCATGTCGCCGGCCTGCGCGCCGATCTGGAGAAGGGCCTGCGGCGCTCCGTGCGCGAGGCCGTCGAGCACGCGCTCGCCGAGCGCAAGGCGAAGCCGGAAAAGAAATAGCATGGCGTTGGATAAAAGCTTCGAGCCGCACGCGGTCGAGAGCCGCTGGTACGCGCGCTGGGAATCCGCGGGCTGGTTCCAGGCCCGGGAAACGGGCAGTGCGGCGCCCGCCTACTGCATCCAGCTCCCGCCGCCCAATGTCACGGGCACCCTGCACATGGGGCACGCTTTCCAGCAGACGATCATGGATTCGCTCATTCGATACCACCGGATGCGCGGCCACGACACCAATTGGGTCATGGGCACGGACCACGCCGGCATCGCGACGCAGATTGTCGTCGAGCGGCAGCTGCAGGAACAGGGCAAATCGCGCCACGACTTTGGGCGCGAGGCCTTCATAAGGCGCGTCTGGGAATGGAAGGAAGAATCCGGTTCGACGATCACGCGCCAGATGCGCCGCCTGGGCACTTCCGGCGACTGGGCGCATGAATATTTCACGATGGACCCGAAGATGTCCAAGGCAGTCGCCGAAGTATTCGTGCGGCTGCACGAGGAAGGCCTCATCTATCGCGGCAAGCGCCTCGTCAACTGGGATCCGCAACTCGGCACCGCCGTTTCCGATCTCGAAGTGGAAAGCGAGGAAACCACCGGCACGATGTGGCAGATCCTCTACCCCTTCCCCGACGGGCCGCAGCCTTCGCAGGACAAGGACGGCAAGCCCGTCTCCCTGCGCGGCATGACGATCGCCACGACGCGGCCCGAAACCATGCTGGCCGACGGCGCGGTGGCAGTCCACCCAGAAGACGAGCGCTACCGGCACCTCATCGGCAAGCGCGTCGAGCTGCCGCTGTGCGACCGCACCATTCCGATCGTCGCCGACACCATGGTGGAGCGCGACTTCGGCACCGGCTGCGTCAAGATCACCGGTGCGCACGACTTCAACGACTATGGCGCCGCGCTGCGCCACAACCTGCCGCTGATCGTGATCTTCACGCTGGATGCGAAGATCAACGAGAACGGCCCGAAACAGTTCCAGGGCATGGACCGCTACGCTGCGCGCAAGGCGGTCGTCGCGCAGCTCGAAAGCGGCAACTTCCTCGTCGCCGCCGAGAAGCACAAGATGGTGCTGCCCAAGTCCGGCCGCACCGGCGTCGTAGTCGAGCCGATGCTCACCGACCAGTGGTTCCTGAAGATGGACGGCTGGGCGAAATCCGGCCTGGATGCGGTTGCCAGCGGCCGGGTGAAGTTCTTCCCGGAGCACTGGCAGAGCACCTACAACCACTGGCTGGAGAACATCCAGGACTGGTGCATCTCGCGCCAGCTGTGGTGGGGGCATCAGATTCCTGCGTGGTATGACTCGGAAGGAAATGTGTTTGTAGGCCGTTCTGAACAGGAAATTCTTCAGAAATACAAACCCAAAGGCCCGTTGACGCGCGACCCGGACGTTCTCGACACCTGGTTCTCGTCCCAGCTGGTGCCGTTCTCGTCGCTCGGCTGGCCCGACAAGACGAAGGACCTCGAGACCTTCCTGCCTTCCTCGGTACTGGTGACCGGCTTCGACATCATTTTCTTCTGGGTCGCCCGCATGATCATGGCGAGCCTGCATTTCACCGGCAAGGTGCCGTTCCACCACGTCTACATCAACGCCATCGTGCGCGACGCCGAGGGCCAGAAGATGTCCAAGTCGAAGGGCAACACCCTCGACCCGATCGACCTGATCGACGGGATCGGATTCGAGGCGCTGCTGCAGAAGTCGGTCTCCGGCCTGATGCTGGCGGACCACAAGAAGAAGGCCGAGAAGTACGTCCGCAGCCACTTCCCCAATGGCATCCCGTCCTTCGGCGCCGACGCGCTGCGCTTCACCTTCGCCTCCCTGGCGAACTTCTCGCGCACCTTGAATTTCGACCTCGGCCGCTGCGAGGGCTATCGCAACTTCTGCAACAAGCTGTGGAACGCGACGCGCTTCGTGCTGATGAACACCGAAGGACGCGACTGCGGCATCGACGAGTCCCTCCCGGTCGAACTGTCCACCTGGGACAAGTGGATCATCAGCACCCTGCAGCGCACCGAGGCGGAAGTCGAAAAGGGCTTCGCGGAATACCGCTTCGACAACCTCGCCGGCGCCATCTACCGCTTCGTCTGGGACGAGTACTGCGACTGGTACGTCGAGATCGCCAAGGAACAGCTGGCGAAGGGAAACGAAGCGCAGCAGCGGGGGACGCGCAGGACGCTGGTGCGCGTGCTGGAGTCCGCGCTGCGCCTCGCGCATCCCGTCATCCCGTTCATCACCGAGGAGCTATGGCAGGACGTCGCGCCGCTCGCCGGGAGGAAAGGCGAGACGATCATGCTCGCCCCCTACCCGAAGCCGCAGCCCGAGAAGATCGACGCGGCCGCGGAGAAGGAAATCACCGAGGTCAAGCAGCACCTGCTCGCGGCGCGAAACCTCAAGAGCGAGATGAAACTGCCGACGAACCGGAAGACGCCGATCATCTTCTCCAAGCCCCTGTCGACGTCGATGATGACGGCGAATACTGCGCTGGTTTCGACCAGCATTTCCATTTCCACCGAGGAAGAGATTTCCAGACTCAATACCCCTGTCGGCATCTCCGGCGACCTGCGATTCACCTTCAAGGTCGAGATGGACGCGGCAGCGGAACGCGATCGCCTGACGAAGGAAATCGCGCGTCTGGAAGTCGAAATTCCGAAAACGCATGCCAAGCTCGGCAACACCTCGTTCGTCGAACGGGCGCCCGCCAAGGTGGTGGAGCAGGAGAAGGCCAGGCTCGCCGGATTCGAATCAACGCTCGCGAAGCTGCGCGAGCAACTGCAGAAGCTCTCAGCTAAGAGCTAGTACCTTCCCGGACTGCCATCCGGCGTCCGGATCCACGGCGTCCGGCGACCGACCAGGCTCTCCAGCAGGTTCAGTTCTATGTCGTCGTGGTTGACCACCGGCGCGCCCATCAGCATCTGCGGCGCCCCGCTCCCCATGAGGTAGCGCGGCTGCTCGTGCTGCTTCGTGCGCACGGTCTCGCGTGCGGACGGGTCGGCCACCGAGATGATTTCCGCCTCGCCATAGCAGGTGCAGACGTAGGTGCGAGTCGCCTCCGCTTCGAGGTAGACCGCCGTTCCGCGGATGCCGATGGTCGCGGTGGCGGTCCGCAGCGTCTTCGGTTGGCCAGGCGCGAATACCGACATCAAGGCGCCGGTGACCACGCGCAATCCCGTCAGGGCAAGCGCGCCGAGCACGCCTTCCACCACGACGCGCGAGTTGGCGCGGATCAGGAACGCGTCCTTGCCCATGACAAATACGGTCTCGCTGCGGGGCCCGGTGGCGATGACATCGCCCGCCTTGACGTCCATGCCTTCCTTCGCCGGCGTGCCGTTGATGCGCACGTCGCCCCGCACGCGGTATACGCCCTTCTCCAGCGATCCGGCGGCGAGCGCATCGCGCAGGCCCGCCATCTGCAGCGCCAGCAGCGCCGCGGAAGCGCGCAGCAGCCGTCGGCGCGCCGCTTCGTGCCCGCTACGCACCGGCGAATTCCCCGGGAACCCTGTCGGCGATCGCCTGGCGCTCGGCCGGCGAGGGCCAGGAATGATCGAACTGCCAGCCATACTGCGCCTCGGCGCGCTGGCGCAGCGCCTCCATGAATCCCTCGCCCCAGGGCTCGAAATCGGCGACCACCACCGAACAGGCGCCGACGGCCGACGCCTCGACGCCGCTGATCGGCCGGCCGCTCAGGCAGATCCTGTCCGCATCGGTGTAGGCGCTGATCCCGCGCTGCCGGTAGGCCGCGACCAGGGGCGAGAGCGCCCAGGCGCGCCAGCGCGCGCTGCGGCCGGGCAGGAACTTCAGCGGGGCGACCACGGCAAACGCATGGCGCTCGCCGTCGGCGCCCGCCCACAGCACGGCAGGCGCGGCCAGGGGCGATTGCGCGCGCGCGAAGCCTTCGCAGGCGCCGCGCATGGCCGTCAAATCGCTCAGGTGCAGGCGGATCCAGCGGGCGGCGAAGGCCATCGTGGCGCTACTTCTTGCGCATCAGGAAGGTGAACTCGCCGTTCGCTTCGGACTGCGACAGCAGCGGATGGCCGGTCTGCTTCGAGAAGGCTTCGAAGTCCTTGATCGAGCCGGGGTCGGTGGCGACGATTTTCAGCACCTGCCCAGATTGCACGTCGGCCAGGGCCTTCTTCGCCCGCAGGATGGGCAGCGGGCAGTTCAGGCCACGCGTGTCTATTTCCTTGTCGTGATTCATGATGCGGCTAATTTATCACGCCATGGATTGGTAGTAGAGGTTCTGCGGGTGCTTCGCTTCGGCGAAAAATATCCAGCGCTCGGCGAGCAGGCCGGCAAACTGGATCGCGAAAGCGGCGGCGAAGGCCTGCAGCGAACCGCCGCCCCAGCCGAGCAGCCACGCGGGCACCGGAAACGCCAGCACCAGGAAGGTCCAGCGCACCGCGCGCACCACGCGGTCGGGCCGGCCGTGGAAAAACTCGCGCGTGTTGAACGATCCGCCCATGAAGCCCTGCGCCTTCTGCGCGATGCGCGGATGGTCGATGCCGATGGCGCTGGCGCTGCCGGATTTCGGCCGCAGCCGCGCGTTGCGCACCAGCGAGGCGATACGCACCAGCCACGCCACCGCACCCAGCCCGAACGCGCCCAGCGCCAGGGGCCCCACGAACTGCGGGTAGTACAGAATCGCCAGCGGCACCGACAGCGTGAGGCCGGAAGCGGTGCCGAGCAGGAAGAAATTGACCAGCGTCAGCGGCGAGCGCCACTCCTGGAGGAAAGGCAGGCAGGCGTAGATCATGCCGGTACAAACGAAGAGCGCGATGCAGAGAACCGCCGCGACAGCTCCGGCGATGAAAGAACCGGTGAGGACATAGACCGCCACCATCCCCATGAACGCCGGCAGTACGATCACCTCCCGCGACAGCCAGGAAGTCCGCCACTGCGAAGCTGCACGCCACGCGCGTTCCGGCCGTCCGAGGTGAAAGAACGACGCGACCAGGCCGGCAACGAGCAGGCACAAGGACACGACACATGAGGCGACGACAAGGGGTTTCGCCGTTTCACCTTTCAGTATGTGCAAAGTGAAAATCACAAGAAATAAACCCTGTGCCGCCCCGATCAGCGTCGTCAGCAGGATCACGGACCAGGCTGGCCTCATGCCTTGGATTCTGTCTTGCGGCGCGGCAGGTAATGGTTGGCGGGCTTCGTCTCCCATTCCGGCATCAACGCATAGCCGCCGGCCTCGCGGATCGCCTTCGAGACCACGGATTCTGGATCGTGCACGTCGCCGAACAGCCGCGCATTCGTCGGGCAGGCCATGACGCAGGCGGGCTGGCGGTCCTGCGGCGGCAGCAGCTCGTCGTAGATCCGGTCGACGCACAGCGTGCACTTGGTCATCACCTTCTCGCGCGGATCCAGCTCGCGCGCGCCGTACGGGCAGGCCCAGGCGCAGTACTTGCACCCGATGCACTTGTCGTAGTCCACCAGCACGATGCCGTCCTCGGCGCGCTTGTAGGAAGCCCCGGTCGGGCACACCGGCACGCAGGGGGGATCTTCGCAATGCAGGCAGGATTTCGGAAAATGCACCGTCTCGGTATCCGGGAATTCGCCGACCTCGAAGGTCTGCACGCGGTTGAAGAAGGCGCCGCTCGGGTCCTTGCCGTACGGATTCTCGTCCGCCATCGGCCCCGCCTCGCCGGCGCTGTTCCATTCCTTGCAGCTCGTGACGCAGGCGTGGCAGCCCACGCAGACGTTCAGGTCGATCACCAGCGCCAGTTGCTTTGTCGTCATGCGGCGGAAATCCTGACCCGGACGTCATACCAGCCCGCCTGGCCCGTGATCGGATCGGAATTCGAGGTGCCATCGGGCAGGCGCTCCGATATGACGTGGTTCAGGATGAAGCCCTTGGTGAATTCATTGGCATCCGGCGCGAGCTTCCATGCGCCCGGCGACTTGCCGATCGCATTCCAGGTCCAGACCGTCCCGGGTTCCACCGCTTCACTGTAGCGCGCCATGCAGCGCAGCCTGCCCCACTGCGACTCGACCTGCATCCAGCCGCCGTCGGCGATGCCCTTGGATTGCGCCAGTTTCGGGTTCACGAACATGTAGTTGTGCGCGTGGATCTGCCGCAGCCAGGCATTCTGCGAATCCCAGGAGTGGTACATCGCCATCGGCCGCTGCGTAATGGCGGCGAGCGGGAAAGCTGTTTTATCTGTTTGTTGTTGTTCCAGGGAATCATAAAAAAACGGCAGCGGATCGAAGTAGGTCGCGACGCGCTTCTTCAAATGGTCCGGAGGGCGGCGCTTTGAGGCCCCCCTCCCCAGCGCCGCGAGGCGGAAGCGCTGCAGCACCTCGGCGTAGAGCTGGATCATGATCGGGTCCGGGTGACGGCGCAGCTTCATGCGCTGCGCCCACTCGTGGTAGTCCTGGTTCCAGTTGCGCATGTACTGGTGCGACTCGGGCATGGGCGCGTGGAACACGCAGTTGTTCTCCGCGTACCTGTTCCATTGCTCCTGGTTCGGTTCGCCGACGAGCGCCTTGTCGCCGCCCTTGCCGCGCCAGCCGATCAGAAATCCCTGACCGGAACCAGGTTCCGTTTCGAAGTTCAGGACAAAATCGGCATAGTCCTTGAATTTCCTGGAAAGGTCTTTATTCGTAAAGGCCGGAAAACCCAGTCTCCCAGCAAGCTCGACAAGCACGTCCTGGAACGGCCGGCATTCCCCCGTCGGCGGCACCACCGGCACGCGCACCGAATCAATCGGCCCGTCGAACTCCGAGATCGGCCGGTCGAGCAGCGACATGACGTCGTGCCGCTCGAGGTAGGTCGTGTCCGGCAGCACCAGGTCCGCGAAGGCGGTGGTTTCCGATTCGAAGGCGTCGCAAACGACGAGGAACGGGATCTTGTACTCCCCGTCCGCGCCCTTGTCGTTCAGCATGCGGCGCGCGTCGCCCGTGTTCATGCTTGAATTCCAGGCCATGTTGGCCATGAAGATCAAGAGCGTGTCGATGCGGTAGGGATCGCCGCGCCAGGCGTTTGCAATCACGTTATGCATCATGCCGTGCACCGCCAGCGGATACTCCCAGGAGAAGGCCTTGTCGATGCGCACCGGCGTGCCGTCGTCGGCGATGAACAGGTCCTCGGGACCCGCCGGGAAGCCGAGCGGCGCGCCCGCGAGCGGCGTGTTCGGCTTCACCGCCTCGGGGCTGTTCGGAATGCGCGCATACACCGGCGGCGTGCCGCGTGGAAAAGGCGCCTTGTGGCGAAAGCCGCCCGGCCGGTCGATCGTGCCGAGCAGGGTCATGAGGATCGACAGGGCGCGCACCGTCTGGAAGCCGTTGGAATGCGCCGCGAGGCCGCGCATCGCGTGGAAGGCCACCGGATTGCCGCGCACGCTCGCGTGCTTCTTCCCCCAGCTGTCGGTCCAGGCGATCGGCAGCTCGAAACTCGCATCGCGCGCCGTGGTGCCGAGTTCGCGCGCCAGCGCCCGGATCCTGTCGGCCGCGATGCCGGTGATCTCCGCGGCCCACTCCGGCGTGCAGTCACGCAGGCGTTCACGCAGCAGTTCGAATGCCGGCTTGACGCGCGTGCCGTCGTCGAGCCGGAACTCTCCCTCGAGGCAGGGCTCCGAGCCCGCGCTGTGATTTACCACCGCGCGGCCGCTATGCCGGTCCCACCACAGCTGGTCGTGGCGGCGGAATGGATTCTTGCGCGCGTCGTCCTTGCCGCACGCGAACAGGCCTTCCTCTTCGCCGCCCTGCTCCATGTTCACCAGGTAGCCGGCGTTGGTGTAGCGCGCGAGGAATTCGCGGTCGCACAGGTCCAGGCGCACCAGTTCCGCGCACAGCGCCATGAGCAGCGCGCCGTCCGTGCCGGGCCGGATCGGAATCCATTCGTCCGCGATCGCCGAGTAACCGGTGCGCACCGGATTGACCGAGATAAAGCGCCCGCCGCCGCGCTTGAACTTCGAGAGTGCGATCTTGAGCGGATTCGAATGGTGGTCTTCGGCCGTGCCGATCATGACGAACAGCTTCGCCCGGTCGAGGTCGGGGCCGCCGAATTCCCAGAAGGAGCCGCCGATGGTGTAGATCATCCCGGCGGCCATGTTGACCGAGCAGAATCCACCGTGCGCCGCGTAGTTCGGGGTGCCGAATTGCCGCGCGAACAGCCCGGTGAGCGCCTGCATCTGGTCGCGGCCGGTGAAGAAGGCGAACTTCTTCGGATCTTCCGCCCTGATCTTCCTTAATCTCTGTTCAAGAACGGAAAATGCCTCTTCCCAGGAAATGGGCTCGAACTCGCCTGCCCCTCTTTCCGAGCCTTGCCTTCGCTTCAGGGGACGGGTCAGGCGAGCCGGGGACTTCTGCTTCATGATGCCGCTCGCGCCCTTGGCGCAGATCACGCCCTTGTTCAGCGGATGGCCGGGATTGCCGTCGATGTAGCGAATTTCGCCGTCTTCCAGGTGCACGCGGATGCCGCAGCGGCAGGCGCACATGTAGCAGGTGGTGGTCTTGATTTCCTGCCGCGACGCGCCCATGGCGTCCATCTTACTTTGCTATCATCGAAACAATGAGCAATCCGCCGCCATCCGAGAGCGGTCGCTGGCTGCTGCTGGTCGCAAGCCTGCCGACGGAAGACCCGGCCGCCCGGATGCGCGGCCTGCGCACGCTCGAAGCGCTCGGCGCCGCGGTGCTGCGCGAAGGCGTCTACCTGCTCCCGGAAACCACGACCACTCGCCAGGGGCTGGAGTTCCTCGCCGATTACATATCGAAAGGCGCCGGCAACGCGCAGGTACTCGCGGTGGTGCCCGCATCGGAGGCCCAGCAGCTCGCCTTTCGCAGCATGTTCGACCGCTCGGCGCGCTATTCCGAGCTCCTCAAGGTCATCGACAGCCTCAAGGTCGGCTACGGCATTGCCGATCCGAGCGCGGTGCTGCGGGTGCTGCACAAGAAGCGCCACGATTTCGAGGCCATCAGCGCGCTCGATTTCTTCCCGAGCGAACTCCAGAGCCGCGTCAAGGCCTCGCTGGCGGAAGCCGAAGGCTCGGTGCACAAACTCCTGTTCCCGGCGGATTCGCAGGCCAGCGGCGCCGCCGACCAGCCGATGCGGCGCAGGGTCTGGGCGACGCGCAAGCCGGCCTGGGCCGACCGGCTCGCCTGCGCCTGGCTGATCCGCCGCTTCGCGGACCCTGAGGGCACCGTGGTGTGGCTGGACAAGACGCAGGAAGTGCACCCGGATTCGATCGGCTTCGCATTCAGCGGTGCGCGTTTCGGCAACAACGCGAGCCAGGTGACCTTCGAGGTGATGCTCCAGCACTTCGGGCTGGCCACCAATGCCGCGCTGGTGAAGATCGGCGCCATCGTGCATTTTCTGGAAGCGCACGACACGCCGGTGGCGGAAGCCGCGGGGGTGCAGACGCTGCTGCAAGGCGCCGCGCGCCGCTCCACGAGCGACGATGAATTGCTCGGCGAAGCGGAAAAGACCTTCGACCTTCTTTACGAAGCCTATTTCGAGGCGCCTGCGGCTTAGCGAAGCGCCTGCCGCTTAGTTCTTCTTGGCCTCCTGCAGTTCCCTTGCGTGCTCCGCACGCAATTCCTTGAGACGCGCGTCCACCACCGAGAGCTCGTAGAAATTGCCGTCGCCCGAGGTCTGCGCGAGCTGCAGCTGCTCGATCGCGCCCGGCAGGCTGCCCTGCAGCAGGTAGAACTCCGCCTGCGCCTGGTGCTGCAGCAGGCGCTTGCCCTGCCCGGCATAGGCCTTGGCGCGCGCCTCGTGCAGTTTCGGGTCGCGCGGATACAGGCGCAAGGGTTCGGCCAGCGCCGCCAGCACCTCGTCGTGGCGGCCCAAGTCCTGCAGCGTGGCAAGGTACGCGTAGAGAATCGAGCGCCGGTGCGCAAAACGACCCAACGCGGACTTCAGGATGGCCAGCGCGCCGGCCTGGTCGCCCGACGCCAGGCGCACCCGCGCCGCCAGCGTCTCGACCATCGGGCTGGAGACACCGTCGGCCCGCAGCCGCGCGAGCTCGGCCTCCGCGCGTCCCGTCTCCTTGGCGCGCAGCAGCGCCAGCACCAGCCCGTAACGCGCGCCGGGCTCGCTGGCGAAGCGCCGGTCGCTCACCGCGTCGCCGAACGTCTTGACCGCCTGGTGCACGTCTGCCGCCTCCGCGCGCAGCTTGGCGCGCACCAGGTGGTACTCCAGCGGATCGGCGCGTTGCCGGTACGGCAGGCCCTGCGCGCGGTTCTCCGCGTCGCTGATCCGCTCCGCGGTGACCGGATGGCTGCGCAGGTATCCGGGCACGCCGCCGCCGTCCATGATCCGCGTGGCGCGCTGGAGTTTCTCGAAGAACGTCCCCATCGCGCGCGCGTCGAATCCGGCGTCCTTCAACGTCTGGAATCCGACCCGGTCGGCCTCGCGCTCGAAATCGCGCGAGTAGCTGAGCTGCGTCTGGATCGCGCTGCCCTGGGCCGCCGCCAGCGCGCCGCTCGCCAGGTCGGTTCGCGAGCGTGCGAGCAGGATCGCGGCGGCCATCGCGATCATCATCGGCAGCTGCATCTGCTTCTGCAACCCGAAGCCGCGCGCGATGTGCCGCTGCGTCACGTGCGCCATTTCATGCGCGACCACCGAGGCGATCTCGGACTCGTTGTCGGCGGAGGTGATCAGGCCGGTATTCACGCCGACGAAGCCGCCGGGCAGCGCGAACGCGTTGATCGAAGGATCGCGGATGGCGAAAAACTCGAAATCCTGGCGCATGCCGCTGCCGGCGCCGCTCATGCGCGCACCCAGGCCATTCAGGTACTCGGCGACCTCGGGATCGTCGAGGTAGGTCGGGTCGCGCAGCTTGATGTCGCGCACGATCGACTCGCCGACCTTGCGTTCGGTCTGCAGCGACAACTCCGAGCCGCTCGCGTCGCCAAGGTCGGGCAGGCGGTCGGCGGGATTCTGCGCGAATGCGCGGGGCATGACGGCAAGCGACGCGGCCAGCAGCCAGGCGAGGAATCGCATGCGTTTATGATACCGTTCCGGCCATCAAGTTCCCCCCGGAATCGACGCAACGGCAGGAGGCCGCATTGCCACGCAAGCTTTCACCGCGACTGACCCATTTCGACCGCAAAGGCAGCGCCCACATGGTCGACGTGGGCGCCAAGGATGACACCCACCGCATCGCGGTCGCCTCCGGGCGCATCGCGATGCGCCCGGCCACCTTCCGCATGGTGATCGAGGGCGACGCCGCCAAGGGCGACGTGCTCGGCGTGGCGCGCGTCGCGGCGATCCAGGCGGCGAAGCGGACTTCGGAACTGGTGCCGCTCGCGCACCCGCTGGCGATCACGCGCGTCGCGGTCGACTTCAGCTTCGATGCGCCGCGGCGCGAGGTCATCGTGTCCGCCACGGTCGAATGCCGCGGGCGTACCGGCGTGGAAATGGAGGCACTGACCGCGGCCGCGGTGGGCCTGCTCACCATCTATGACATGGCGAAAGCCGTCGACCGCGGCATGGTAATCCGCGAATTGCAACTCGAGGAAAAGCGCGGCGGGAAATCCGGGCATTACCGCCGCGGCGGGAAATGAGGCAGAGGCAAGCGTGAAGATCGGCCTCGGAAAAATCATCGCCGTGCTGGTGCTGCTGGCCGCGGCCGCCGGCGGCTGGGCCTGGTATGCCTCGCGCGGCGCGGCCGGCGAGACCAGGTACCGCGTCGGCAAGCTCGAGCGAGGGCCGATCCAGGCGATGGTGGTCGCGAGCGGCACGCTCGCGGCGGTCACCACCGTCCAGGTCGGTTCCCAGGTGTCCGGCCAGGTGCTGGAGATCTTCGCCGACTTCAACACCCAGGTGAAAAAGGACCAGATCATCGCGCGCATCGACCCGCAGAGCTTCGAGCTGCGCGTCAACCAGACGCGCGCCGACGTGGACGCGGCGCGCAGCGCGGTCGCGGTAGCGACCTCGAACCTCGCCGCGCAGAAGGCCGAAGTCGGCCGCGTCAGAGTCGCGCTGGCCGACGCCGAGCGCGACCTCGGCCGCAAGAAGACGCTGGTGGACAAGAACTTCATCTCCCCCGCCGAGCTGGACAAGGCGAGGACGCTGTACGACTCGACGCGCGAGCAGCTCAAGGCGGTCGAGGCGCAGAGCCAGGTCAGCGAGGCGCAGATCGCCAGCGCGCAGGCCACCGTCAAGCAGCGAGAGGCGCTGCTTAAGCAGGCGCAGGTGGACCTCGAGCGCACCATCATCCGCGCGCCCGTGAACGGCACGGTGATCCTGAAGAACATCGACGCCGGGCAGACGGTGGCCGCCAGCCTGCAGGCGCCGGTACTGTTCACCATCGCGCAGGACCTGCGCGACATGCAGGTGGAGGCCGCGATCGACGAAGCCGACGTCGGCCGCCTGCGGGTCGCGCAGCAGGCGACCTTCACCGTGGACGCCTTTCCGCGGCGCAACTTCACCGGCGAAATCCGCCAGATCCGCAAGTCCCCGGTCAACGTGCAGAACGTGATCAGCTATACGGTGGTGATTTCGGCGGCGAATCCGGACCAGTCGCTGCTGCCCGGCATGACGGCGAACGTGCGCGTGGTGGTGGACAGCCGCGAGAACGTGCTCAAGGTGGCGAACGCCGCCCTGCGCTTCCGGCCCGCGGGCGCCGGCGAAAGCAAGGCCGCGGGCGACGCGCAGCCGGCGCAGCAGAGCCCGGGCAACGCGGCGCAGCAGTTCCGCCAGCGCGTCTTCGAGGAGCTCAAGCCCGACGAAACGCAGAAGGCGAAGCTGGAGCAGATTTTCGACGACGTGCGCCAGAAGATGGTCGCGCTGCGCGACCTGCCCAAGGACGGCGACCGGCGCAAGGCCGGCGAAAGGCTGCGCGCCGATTCGCGCAGCCGCGTCATGGAGGTCCTCACCGACGCGCAGAAGCCGGTCTACGAGCGATTGCTGGCCGAGCTGGGCGGCAGCCGGGGCGGCGGCGCGACGGCCGCGGGGCGCCTCTGGATTCCCGGGCCCGAGCGCCAACCCAGGGCCGTGGAAGTGAAAACCGGGCTGACGGACGGCACCAGCACGGAGATCGCCGAAGGCCCGCTGAAGGAAGGCGACGAAGTCATCCTGGGCGTGGGCGAGACGCCCGCTGCAGCGAAGAAAGCCGGCGGCCCGACCGGGCCGCGGATGTTTTGACACCGCGCGTCCCATGCCCACGGCGCTGATTCACACGCGCGACCTGGCGAAAACCTATCGGGTCGGAGACAACGAGATCAAGGCGCTCGCCGGCGTCAGCGTCGACATCGAACAGGGCGAGTTCACCGCGGTGATGGGGCCGTCCGGATCGGGCAAGTCCACGTTCATGAACATGCTCGGTTGCCTCGACCGCCCGACCTCGGGCGAGTACGTACTGGGTTCGCGGCACGTGTCCGACCTCGCCGGCGACGAACTCGCCGCCGTGCGCAACAGCAGCATTGGCTTCGTGTTCCAGACCTTCAACCTGCTGGCTCGCACCGCGGCCGTGGAGAACGTCGAGCTGCCGCTGGTCTACGCGGGCATCCCGTCCGCGGAGCGGCGCATCCGCGCGCTGGAGATGCTGGCCAAGGTCGGGCTCGCGGAGCGCGCCGACCACCATCCGGCGCAGCTCTCGGGCGGCCAGCAGCAGCGCGTCGCCATCGCCCGCGCGCTCGTGACGCGGCCGCTGCTGATCCTCGCCGACGAGCCGACCGGCGCGCTCGACTCGCGCACCAGCCTCGAGATCATGGCGCTGCTGCAGGAACTGAACCGGGGCGGCATGACCGTCGTGATGGTGACTCACGAGGCCGACGTGGCGCGTTTCGCGCGGCGCGTGCTGCGGTTTCGCGACGGACGCCTGGTCGAAGACCACCCGAACGACTCACCCGACGACGCACAGGCGATGTTGCGCGAGGCGCCGGTACCGGCATGAATGTTCTGGGCCTCCTGCGGGTCGCGATGCGCGCGCTGGCGGTGAACAAGCTGCGCAGCCTGCTCACCATGCTCGGCATCATCATCGGCGTCGCCGCGGTGATCGTGATGATCGCGGTGGGCGCCGGCGCGCAGCAGCGCGTCAAGGAGCAGATCAGCTCGCTCGGCTCCAACCTGCTGCTGATCCTGTCCGGCACCACCACGTCCGGCGGTGTACGCATGGGATTCGGCTCCAACCAGACCATCTCGGAGGACGACGCCGCCGCGATTCCGCGCGAGATCCCCGCGACCATGGCGGCGCCCGCGCTGCGCGGCACGACGCAGCTCATCTGGGGCAACACCAACTGGTCCACGGTGATCTTCGGCGTCACGCCCGAGTACATCGAGGTACGGCAGTGGGAGATCGCAGCCGGGCGCATATTCGACGCATCCGACATGGCCGGCGCGACCAAGGTTTGCCTCGTGGGCCAGACCGTGGCCAGGCAGCTCTTCGGCGGCGCCGATCCGGTCGGCCAGGTGATCCGCGTGCGGCGCGTGCCCTTCACGGTGATCGGCGTCCTCGAGGGCAAGGGCCAGAGCATGATGGGCTCGGACCAGGACGACCTGGTCCTGATGCCGATCAGCACCGCGCGCAAGCGCGTGCTGGGCGCGAGCAACCTCGCCAAGCAGAGGAGCGTCGGCACCATCTGGGTCAAGGTCGCCGAGGGTCACGACATGAAGAACGCCGAGGAGCAGGTGCGCGCCCTGCTGCGCCAGCGCCACCGGCTGCAGCCCGGCCAGGACGACGATTTTTCGCTGCGCAACCTCGAGGAGGTCGCGGCGACGCAGGAAGCTTCCAGCCGCGTGCTCGCGCTGCTGCTCGCGGCCGTCGCCTCGGTGTCGCTCGTGGTGGGCGGCATCGGCATCATGAACATCATGCTGGTCTCGGTCACCGAGCGCACGCGGGAGATCGGCCTGCGCATGGCGGTGGGCGCGCGCACGCGCGACATCCTCGGCCAGTTCCTCGTCGAGGCGGTGACCCTGTCGCTGATCGGCGGGCTGGCGGGCATCGCCATCGGCGTCGCCACCGCCGTCGGCATCGCGCAGTTCGCGGGCTGGCGCATCGTGCTGTCGCCCGAGTCGGTGATCCTGGCCGTGGCCTTCGCCTTCGCGATCGGCGTGTTCTTCGGCTTCTACCCGGCGCGCAAGGCGGCGCGGCTCAACCCGGTCGAGGCGCTGCGCTTCGAATAGGGCCGCCATGGAGAACCCTCGCGACGCAGGCCAGGAGGTCCTCGCCTCCATCATCGTTCTGACGAAGAACGGGGGCAAAACCCTTCGCGCCCTGCTCGATGGGTTGCGGCGGCAGGCCCTGATCAGGCGCGCCGAAGTCATCGTGATCGATTCCGGATCGACGGACGATACCCTGGCCATCGTCTCGGAACACCCGGCCGCGCTGACCCGGATACCGCCGGAGGATTTCGGCCACGGCAGGACCCGCAACCTCGGCGCAAGCCTGGCGCGCGGCAGGTTTCTCGTCTACCTGCCGCAGGACGCCACGCCCGTCGGCCCCGATTGGCTTGGCTCGCTGCTGCAGCCGTTCGAGGATCCCGCGATCGCTGGCGTCTACTGCCGGCAGGTACCGCGGCCCGAAGCCAGCGCCATGGAACGGAGTTTTCTGCTCGGCACCTACGCGCGCGGGAAAGAGATACGGAAACTCGCGCGGCCCGAGGATGCGTCGCTCGACGCGTGCTTTTTCTCGACGGTGGGCGGCGCCCTGCGCGCCTCGCTGTGGCGCGCGTTTCCATTCCGCGAAGACGTCATCATGAGCGAGGACCAGGCCTGGTCGAAGGAAGTCATGCTGGCAGGGCACGCCATTGCCTACCAGCCGGCGGCCGAACTGCTCCACTCTCATCAATACGGGATCGCGGAGATCTTCCGGCGCAACTTCGACAGCGGCTACTCGATCCACCAGATCTTCGCGGGCCGGACGGGGATATCCGCCGCCCGGGGATTGACGCGCCTGGCGCGGGAAGCCGTGTTCGTGCTTCGTGCCGGGCCGATTGCGGACATCCTGCGCTTCCCGTTCTACGAGTTCGCCCGGCACCTCGGGTTCTGGGCCGGGATGCACGCGGAAATGCTTCCGGTCCGGTGGCGAAAGACTTGTGGCAATCTTGGCTACTTCTGGGACCAGGCACGATCCTCGCGGAGCGCCGTCAAATGAACGATTTCGGCGCAAGCCTGACGAACATCCTCGGGGAAGTCCTCTGGCATAGCGCCACCCGGGACGAATCGATCGAGCTGGTCAGCCACTATCACAAGTACGAGGTATTGA